>ERZ1031292.58-NODE-58-length-50429-cov-14.814468_pt1 | contig 50429 bp, 45 predicted proteins | sample MGYA00518215_ERZ1031292 | MGnify/ENA primary metagenome ERZ1031292 (study PRJEB33718, sample SAMN03159822) | human skin metagenome | collected 2014-02-25 | study: EMG produced TPA metagenomics assembly of the PRJNA266117 data set (Human skin bacterial metagenome... | reverse complement strand
AGATGCTCAGGAGTCTCGTGGGCTCGGAGATGTGTATAAGAGACAGCTTTCCGACGCCCCGCCCCGCTCCGGCCTGTGCTTTACTGCGGCACGCACTGAGAGGACACAGTCTTGTCGCCAGTTGAATACTGTTTTAGAGCATCGTAGAAGGCATCCGAGTACTCGCCGGTGCGTTCCGGCATCGGGTGGACGCCATCGGAGTAGAGGATCTCCGGGTTGCTCTGTGCATGTCCGCACCAGTCAGCAATATATACGTTGTCGTATTCCTTGGCTGCGTCGAGGACATCTTGTTGGGATTGGGCCATCCATTCGCGGTCACCATAGGGAACAGCCATGACAACGGTGTGGTCTTCGCCGATGATATCTAGCGCTTCCTTGATCTGGTCCGGGAAGGCAGGACCGTTAGTACCAAACCCGAGGAAGACGGTGTCGCGAAGCTGGCCGGAATCCTTGAGCTGCTGCAGAACCTGAATTCCCGCAGTGTAGTGGCGGGATACATCTGCATCGACGTAAATCTGCGGGAAGCGTTGCTTGAGGGCGCCACTAGAAGCCAGCATCACTGAGTCGCCGACAGCGGTGATGTCTTTGCCCTGCGGCATCGGGCGGGTCTTCTTATCCTTCGCGGCAGCCTTATTGTCGTTGTCCTCAGCAGGCGGCTGTGGGGCAGCATCATTCGGCTGCGCCGGGGCATTGTTACTGCTCTGGTTCTGCTGCTGGAGCTGCTCTAGCTGCTGCTCCAACTCGGTCTTATCGCTGGAATTAACAACGCCGTAGACTACGCCGGCTACAGAGGCAATGACCAGGAATGGGACTACCGGCCACATGGTCTTGCCAAAGCCATCGCGCAATTCGCTAAACCCTGGACGGGAGGACCAGTAGGTCTTCCACGTCTTCTTATAGCCGCCGCGGCGGAAGGGATTCTCAATGAATTGATAGGAAATCTCGGACAGAAGCAGCGAAATCGGCACGGCTACAAGGCCTAGGATCCACGATTTATCGGAGTTCTGGTTGCCCTCGAAAAGCGCCTTGAGCATCATGATGACCGGCCAGTGCCAGAGATACAGCGAGAAGGATCGCTGGCCAAACCAGCGCATGACCTTGGTCCTAAAGAGCGGGGTCATCGGGCCGTATTCGCGAACCACGCCCCACACCATCAGGACACCAAGCACGCTAGTGAGGAAGAGCCCACCCCGGTAGGTGATCTCCGCGTCATCCGGCATGAGGAATAGCTGGGCACCGTAGCCGATGAGCGCCAAAGTGCCAATGATTCCGGCGATGCGCGATTCGGCTTTGCCTGCCGCTGCCCACGAGTCCGCCTGTGGGTCGGACTTGGTGGAGGTCATTAGCAAAGACAGCACGGCGCCAGTGAGCAGGCCAAAAGCATGGGTATCAGTGCCGTAGTAGACGCGCGTCGGGTCTTCACCCGGCACGTAAATGAGTGCCATGGCCACGGCGGAACCGATAGCTAAGACTGTGGCTACGAGGATGGGAAGCCGGCGCGGCTTGCGGCGAGAAATCAGGAAAACGCCAGTGATAAGAAGTGGCCAGATGACATAGAACTGCTCCTCCACAGCCAACGACCAATAGTGGGCAAAGACCTGAATCTCATTGTCCGCAAAGTAGGACTGGGAGGTGGCGATCTGCGTCCAGTTATTGACAAAGAATAGGGTGCCTAAGAACTGCTGGCGCAAGCCGACCGCTAGGTCCCCGCCTATCCATGCCACCAAAGCGGTACACATGACTAGGACGGATACTGCGGCTGGGAGGATGCGCCGGAATCGACGCACCCAGAAGTCCTTCAAACTGATTGTGCCGGAGGTACGGAATTCGCGCACCAGCAACGAGGTGATGAGGAATCCGGAGAGGACGAAGAAGAGGTCAACGCCCAAGTAACCACCGGGAAGAAGGGAAGGGAAGAAGTGGTACAACACTACGGCAATAACTGCGAGTCCGCGCAGTCCATCCAGCCCCTTGACCTGGTGCAGGCGGGCGTGGCGCTTCTTTTTAACGACCATGCTCTCAGGCGGCGTAGCCAGTGCTTCAGGATCCTTGGCCTGCTTTTGTAGCGGATACTTAGGCTTAGTATCTACCTGCGTGGCCGAGGCCTGCTGTGATGCTGGCTTCTGCGCAGCTTGTTGTGGCTGGCGCGGTGCCGCCTTTGCCTGTGGCTTTTCGGGGGCTGGATGTTGCTTCTTCGACGGCTGTGCCTTCTCTCGCTTTTTCTCAGCGGCGGCAGCGGCAGCGGCCGTACCCGCTCCAGCTGCTACAGTGCCTGTCGCAGCGGACTTGTCGGCCTTTGCAGGCGCCATCTTCGGAGCGGCTTGAGGCTCGGCCTTCTTCGGCTGGGGCGAACCAGGCTGTTGCTTTGCCTTGGGCTTTTGGGCAGCTCGCGACGGCTTTTGCTGAGCTGGGGTAGGAGTGCCCACCTGCTGCGATTTGCGAGCCAATCCGCGACTGATATCGGAGGGCTTAACCTGCGGGCGGCGCTTGGTTGCCTTCTTGGCGTTGTCTTGAGGCGTCGTCTCCTTTGCCTCCGGCTGCGGCTGTTGCTTTTTCGCCTGTTGCGTGGGCAGGTTGCCCTTAGAGGGCGCGCCTTGCTGCGATTTCGGCTGGACTACCTTTTTTCCTTTGTGGGCAGTCTGGTTTTGCGCCGCCCCAGCTTTCTGCTGAGAAGGATCAGATGCAGTCTTTGGCGCAGCTATCTTCGACTTGGGGGTAGCGGTGGCCTTCTTTGGCGCTGGAGCGCTAGGGGCCGAGGCCGGTGGAGCAGCCTTTTGCTTTGCAGTGCCGAGAGTACGCGCTGATCCTTGGCCTTTGGAAGGTTGCGAGGGCTTCGACGGCTGCGCACTCTTCATCGGCGTTGATTGCGGCTGTGGTTGCTCTTTTGCCGAGTTTGCCGGGTCCTGCTTGGGGGAGCGTGGCTTCTGCGCTTGCTGCTGGTCCGTGGCTGGCTTGGAATTAGCCGGCTGGGATTTCTGCGGCTTTGCCGGTTGCGGGGAAGCCTTCTTCGCGCTGGAAGAAGAGGATGGCTTGGGTGCCTGCTTCGGTTTCTGGGCGCTGGGGCGAGCCTGCTGTGCGGGCTTTACCGCGCCTTTCTGAGAAGGTTGGGTGACAGGCTTCGCGGCCGGCTTCGTGGAAGTACTGCGGGCAGAAGGGGTCTTTGGGGAGTTCTTAGAGGGGGTGGTGCTGAAGCTTGCGCCGCGGCGAGGTCGTTGAACCGGTTCGTGCGCTTTGCGCTGTGGCTTCTTGTCCTGAGCGGGCGAGTCTTGTTGCTTTTTAACAGCTGCTTTGGGGGAGGATTCTGCCTTGTTTTGTTGTGCGGCGGATGGCTTGGCGGCAGATTTTTGGGCTGCAGGCTTGGTTTTCGGTGCCTTGGCTGCAGGCGATGGCGAGGTGGACTTAGGCTGCTGCGGTTTTGCGGAAGTGGCCTTGCTTGCTTGTGGTTTTTCGGTGCTGGGGCGAGTGGTGTCCTTAGCCGCGGGCTTGGCGGCAGGCTTTGCATCTTTCGGTTTCGCAGCAGCAGACTTGGATTCGGAAGCCTGTGCAGGCTTCGTCGGAGTGGGCTTGCGCGCGGGTGCCTGCTTAGCCTGGTTCTTAGACTCGCCGTCCTTAGCGGTACGGTCCTGGGGCTTGCCCTTCGGCTCGGTGGATTGTGCACCCGTGGTGGATTCGGTGTTGGCCGATTTCTGGGGCGCAGAATCCTTTTTATTAGGGGTTTGGGGCGCACTGGTAGAGCCAGCTTTGGGCTGTACTGGCTGATAGACCGGTGTGCGTGGTTCGTTCGAACGCCCAGGTTTCTTCTTCCCCAGCAGTGAGCGCAAAATTTGCTTCACAAAAACTCCCAAAGCACTACGTATATTTTCTAAACGGACTATTTTAGCCTGCGCACCAGCACTTCTTCCCATGCGGGGGCGTAACGGTGCGGCGCGCGGGGCGGAGGCGAAAATTCGAGTCTAAGACTCTTCGCTGTCAAAAAGCTGACGCAGAACTGTCATGACACCATATTCGGTATTGGGTGGGGCAATGCGATCGGCGATTTCCTTCAACTTTGGGTGCGCGTTTTCCATTGCGATCGCGGTGCCTGCCTCGCGGAGGAGCTCGTAGTCATTGAGGAAATCGCCAAAAGCGGCGGTACGAGGCATGGGAACCGAGAGGAGCTCCGCCATGGTCTGTAGCGCTACGCCCTTATTGACGCCAGCGGACATGACATCGAGCCATACGGCGCCAGAGATGGCGATATTGTGTTCCGGTACAGCCGCAAGAAGGGGCTGATGTAGGTGCTTTTCGCTGCCGTCGGCGCAGTAAGCGGCGATTTTGATGATGTCCGCATCCAGTAGCGCATCGAGGTCATCTACCCATTCCACTGACCTGTAGTACTTGGCAATCTCAGCGCGGGACTGTTCATTAGCTTCCTTGTGGACATAGGCGGTATCCGGCGTGCACAGTACTACGGTATGCGGGGTTTCGACAGACTGGAGTGCGGCTATGGCGGCACGCACGGCTGTGCCGGGCAGGGTAGTGGCGCTGATGACGCGATTATCATGGACGACCACGGAGCCATTTTCTGCGATGAAGGTGCCCTCGTGCGGAAACATCTCTTGCAGGGTGGCGAGCTGGCGGCCCGAGGCGGGTACTAGGGTGACGCCCAGTTGGTGGGCACGGGTGCTGATCGCGGCGAAATCTGGTGGAAGCTGGCCGTTGCCGTCCAGTAGGGTGCCGTCCATATCCAGGGCGATGAGCTGTGGGAGCAAAATTCCGAACCTATCTGTGAATTGGATGATGGTGGATAGGTGTGTGCGTTCTGTGTCACACTAGGGGTTATGACTAATACTGCACCTATCGTTTCCTCAATCCGTAACCATACCGGAGTCATTGAGCTCAACCGCCCCAAGGCTCTCAATTCTCTCACCCCGGAAATGATCCACCTCATTGCGGAATCGTTGGCGCAGTGGCGCGACAACGATGAGGTAGAACAGGTGCTGTTTACCTCGACTAGCCCCAAGGCATATTGCGCCGGCGGCGATGTTCGCTACGCCCGCGAAGGGGTCAAGGAGGGCAAGGTGGATGAGGTCGATGCCTTCTTCGCCACCGAATACACGTTGAACGGTGATATCGCGGAATATCCCAAGCCCGTCATTGCTCTCATCGATGGCATCGCTATGGGAGGTGGCCTAGGTATCTCCGCCCATGGATCCCATCGAGTAGTTACGGATAAGACCTTTGCTTCTATGCCAGAGATGAATATCGGCTACGTCACCGATGTAGGCATGGCCTATGCCGCCCAGCGCGCGGTGGGAACGCGTGGGAAGGCCTCGGCCGAGGTGGCGAAGTTCTGGGGGATTACCGGCTACCGCATGCATGCCGCAGATCTCCTGTGGAGCGGGCTGGCCACCCACTATGTGGCGGACGGCGAGGTCTTTGCTAACGCGGTTATCGAGAATGGACTAGCCACGGCGCTGTCCCAGCACGCCACCGCACCTAGCGGCGAGGTTCCCTTGGCCGAGTTTATCGACGCCATCGAGGACGCCTTTGCCCACGACACCTGGCAAGACATTTCCGCGGCCTTGGAGCAGTACCCAGGACTGAAAAAACTGGTAGAAAAGCTGACCGCGCAGGCGTGCCCTACTTCCATCGTGGCGGCCATGGAGCTATTCCGCGCGGAGCAGGAGTGCAGCAGCATCCGCGAAGCGCTAGATATGGAGACCAACCTGGGTGCTTATATGTACCGCCGTGGGGACTTTGCCGAGGGCGTGCGAGCGGTCTTGGTGGATAAAACCAACGATGCGGCATTTGAGCCTGCCGCGCTTGCCGACGTCGACGTGGACGCCCTCCGCAGCGCCTTACACCTCCACCCCGCGAAATGATCCATAGGCGGCGCGGGCGCGATCGGCGTTGATCCATGAGGGAGGGGGCACCGACAGCGTCGCTTCGGTGGCTGCCGGAGTCGGCTCCGGGAGGTGTAGCTGTGGGGCCTCGAGCAGGACGAGGCCCACGCGGGCGTCGGCAAGCGTAGTGCCCGCCAGCGTCCAGATCCCCAAAATGGGCAAAGCTAGGTGCGGCAGCTGGTGTCCACGCGCCAGCGGAAGGGGAAGGTGCGGGCGCACCAATTCGGGTACGGCCTCGTCTATGCCAAAGCGCGCTAGGTTACCCGCCAACCGCGCCGCGGCGGTGTCCTTGAGCTTCGGATCCGCCCAGGCCCACGTGAATTCCTCGTCCGAAATGGTCGCGATAAGCACCGCATTGGCCGTCATCTGCCCGCCGCTGTAGGACACCGTGGCAGTGGCCTTATCCACATCGAGTTTTATCGTGGCATCTGGGAAGTTGCCTTGGAAAAACATCTGGCTTTCGGTGCTTAAGTAAAAGGCGTCCTCCAAGACGCGCGCGGCCGTCAAGCCCGGGGTAATGCTGGAAATCTTGTGCACCCGGGGGCTTGACTGCTCAAAACGCACCGTGGTGCCATCAGAAAAATGCAGGCAGGGCTCTTCCGCGGTGGACTCCATGTCCAGGTAGCGGGCAAGTGCGAGGGCCGGCCCTTTCTCGTCCGCTTCCGCGCTGCTGTGTTGGAGACCGCGCAGCAAGGTCTGGCGAAAGTCCAGGTAGGGATGGAAATCGACCGCAACGATGGCCACGTGCTCGCCTTGCTGGGCGCGCAGCACCGGCATGTTGCCGACGATAAGGGAGGCATAAGCAACCATTCGGTCGACGTCTGCGGTGTCCGGGCCCGACTGTGGAAGGTCACCATAGTGCGCGGTAGCAGCGGTAGTCCAGTGCCAGGTGCCTGCGGCGATGACGGCGAGACGCACGCCACGGAAATCAGAAACGTGCCGCGCGGAACTTATCCTCGCCTCCACTAGCTGATCGGTGACAACGTTGCCTTTATCGTCAGTGGAGGGGCCGAGGAAATTAAATTCCACGTCGGTCGCCTCCCCGATGCGGTCTTGAAATGCGGCATTAACGCCCGCTTGAATGAAGCGGGCGTTTTGCGCGGTGCTCGATATAGGGGCTTTCTTATCCATAACTATTGCCGAGCATACGGATTAAAGCGCCCATTAGGCTAGCTAGTCGATGGCGCGCACGGTGGCAAAGGCTGTGCGAACTATCTCATGCTTTGTGTGAGCGTCCAGTGATTCTTCGGCCTGGGAGCGGCGGTGGATTTCTTTCATGCTCATCGCACTGGCACCCGCACACGCTTGGAGAATGACCGCGATCTCAAAGCGCGACTTATCCGGGACGCGTTGGTGGAAAGCTTCCAAAACTTGGTCAGCTACGACTTGGAATTGTTGGCGCTTTTTCGAGGTATGGCTCAAGTTTTCTAAAGCCTCGCCAATGGTGAAAAGAGAGGTAAAAGAATGTAGCTCTTTGCCCTCGTTTTCGGTGGCATCGAGCGTTACCTGTTCGAGGGATTCAGAAATGGATGAATTAGGAAAGACAGTGGGTACTTCCTTGGAAAACTTGGCAAGCACATCGGTGCTAAAGGACAGTAGCGCATCTGCCACGGAGGAGAAGTAGTTGTGAAAGGTGCGCGGGGAGACCCCGACGGCCGCGGTGATGCCGGAGATCGTGGCGGCTTCGGCGCCACCGTCGAGGACGAGGCGCGCTGCCGCATCGGCCATGGCCTGACGCGTAGCCCGCTTCTTTTCTTCGCGCAGACTAGCCACGGTGGGTCTCGCCTACCTTCTCTCGTTGTGCGCGCAGGAGTTCCTCGCGCTCAGAGTGCAAGGCCTCCCCTTCGATGTCCATGTTTGGCGTGATCTTATCCAACCAGCGCGGGAACCACCATGCCTTCTTATCCAGTACAAACATGGTAGCGGGGATGATCATCATGCGGACCACGAAGGCATCGATAAGCACGCCCGCAGCCAAGGCAAAGCCCATGGTCTTGATGAATGGCTCGTCCATCAAGATGAAGGCGGCAAAGACAGAAATCATAATAAGGGCCGCCGCCGTGACCACGCGGGCGCCGTGCTTAAAGCCATTGGAGGTAGCGTTGCCAGCCGTCTTGCCATTGACAAAGCCCTCGCGCATGCGGGTGACCAAGAAGACCTGGTAGTCCATAGCCAGGCCGAAGGTCAGGCCGATGAGCATGATGGGCAGGAAGGAAAGCAGCGGCTGTGGGTCATCGACGATGCCGAACATGCCTTCTTGCCAAATGGCTACGGTGATGCCGAAGGTTGCGGCCATCGACAAAGCGAAGCCGGCTGCGGCGATGAGCGGTACCCAGATGGAGCGGAAGACCAGCATCAAGACGATGAAGGCCAGTCCCAGCACGATGGCTACGTATGGGATGAGCACGTTATTGAGGCGCTCAGAAATGTCATCGAAGATCGGGGTGATACCGGTAATGCCGTAGGAACCGCCGGTCTTTTCAAACTCACCCTGGTAATCGCGCAGGTGGTTAAGGGTTTCCGTGGTCTCTTCGTCGGTCGCGCCGGTGGTGGGCGTAATCATGATCTGCGCAGCATCACCGTTGTCAGTGGTCTGCACGATCTGGGCGTTTTCCACGCCGTCATTGCCGTTGATCTCCTGCAGGAGGTCTTGGAAGGCCGGCATGCGGTCCTGCTCGGGAACGTCGGCCACATCAACGAACGCGATCATCGGGGCATTGCGACCAGGGCCAAAGGCGTCTGCCGTAATCTCATAGGCCTCGCGCTGCGGGGTGCCGGGCTTTGCGGTGCCATCGGTAGGCATGGCCAGGCGCAGCTGGGCAAATGGTACGGCCAGGATGCCCAGCAAGACGACGCCCGCGATAAGGTGCAGCCACGGCTGGGCACGCACGCGGCGTACCCAGCGCAGGCCCATGGTGGGCTTTTCGTCCTCTGGGTCTGGAACCTTGGGGCCAGGCACGCGGCCGGCGAAGATCTTGGTGCCCAAAAGTCCCAGCAGGGCGGGAATGAAAGTATTGGCAACCAATACGGCGATGATCACTGTTGCCGCGGCGGCGATGGCCATGGTGCCCAGGAATGGGATGCCGATAATGGTCAGCGCGGCCAAGGCGATGACCACGGTGGTGCCGGCGAAGACAACGGAACCGCCCGCGGTGCCCAGCGCCATGCCCATGGCGTGGGCACGGGTGGCCTTATCCATCTTCTTGAGCTCTTGGGCCAGTTCCTTTGGCGAAAGATCGTTGAGGCCAGAGGAGGTGATGAGCTCGTTGCGGAAGCGGTTGACAATAAACAGTGCGTAATCGATGCCGACGGCCAGGCCAATCATGGAGGCCAACGTCGGGGTCATATCGGAGACGGTATCCGTAAAGACTGTGGATACCTGCACGCCGAGGATGCCGATGCCCACGCCGATGATGGCGGAAATCAACGGCATGCCAGCGGCCACGAAGGAACCGAAGGTAATCAGCAGCACGATTGCGGCGACGATGAGGCCGATAATCTCGGCGCTGCCGCCCTTCTCTTGACCCGCGGAGCTAAAGGCGTTGCCCTGGTACTTCACGGTGAGCTCGCCCTCGTCGTACTTGTTGAGGACGTCCGTGACCTTGGTCATGTCCTCTTCTGGGATGTCCATGACTTCGTTGGCGTTGAAGGTAATAGTGACGGTACCGGTAGTTTTGTCCTCGCTGAGCGGGGAGAGCTGCTGCAGGTTCTTTTGAATCTGCTCCTCCGGCATGTGCTGGGCTTTCATCTTTTCGCCCATTTGCTTTTCCATGCCGGCTGCAGCCATCACCGGGCTGACCAGTTTGTCCTGGTCCTTGAGCGCGCCAGTGTCTTTGAGCTCACTAAGGAGGTCATCTACCTTGCCAGCTACCTGTTTATCGGTGAGGTCTTTGCCCTCCGGTGCTTGGATGACCACCGTGCCTTCGGGTGCACTCATGGCATCGGTGTCTTGGCCGAAGCGCTCCATCATCTTGTCTTGGGTGGTGGTGGAGTCCATCTCCGGCATGGAGAAATTAGGGTTCGGTGACTTGGCAAAGCCGGCGGTAAGTCCCACCATGGCCACCAAGACGATGAGCCAAAAGGCGAGGAATGGCCACACCTTGCGGTAGGACCAGCTACCTAGCCGGTAGAGGAATTTAGACATAAAAATGTGCTTTCTTGTGCGGTATGCGTGCAATGCTTTGCGCGCGGGTGACAGTGAATATGGAATCCACGGGGAGAAATCTGCACCCCGTGCGAAACATTGCATAGTGTACGCAAAATTGCGGAACGTGTGCAAATATAGGTGAGGTGGAACGCAGGAAGCTGCTCGTGAGATATGCGGCTTGTGCCCTCGGACGTATCGGCGATGGCGGTATGGGGCGGTAGACTGACCGGCATGCTCCACGCCGTTAGTTTTGCCCTCTTGGATTCCGTCAATGCGCTACTCATTGGCATCCTCGTGGCCATTGGCATCATCTTGCCCCGCGGCAAGTATCGGCGCATTGCTGCATTGGTGGTGGTAGGAGACTGGATTGGCGTTCTCGCCGCGGCGGCCGTGGTGATGTTTGTTTTGCTAGGGGTAAAAGACCAGATCGAGGCCATTTTGAGCTCACCCATTGCTGGCTGGGTACTTGTCGCAGTCGGCATCGCGGTGGGGTTCGGTGCGTGGCGCTCTCAAGGCCAGCCCAATGCCTTAGTAAGTCGTCTGCTCGAGCCGCTGCGCACGCCGTCACCGATTACCGCACTCATCGGCTTCGTAATGGGTGTGGTGCAATCGCTGACCTCGGTGCCGTTTTATTACGGGCTTATGCACCTGGCTACCGAAAATATCGCTCCGGCCGCTCAGTACGGCGGTTTGGTCTGGTATGCCAGCTTGGCTTTGTCCCTGCCCACTATCTGTGGCCTTTTTATTGCGGTGGTGCGCGCCCATCCCGAATCGGCCGCCGGCCGTCTTTTTGCCGCGGCGCGCGCCAATAGCACCCAGATGGCGCTCTTTGGCGGCTACCTCGTGGCGGTCTTCCTCATCCTCATGGGCGTGCTTTCCCTTTAATCAAAGGTGACCTCATCTAGGCTCAAAGCCGCATCGGATTGGCTGCGCGCGCAGTCCACGTAGCGGGCAGCATGCGGAATGAAGGCTTGCGATTCCTCTGGGCTGAGCTCGCGGCGGACCTTGGCTGGCACGCCGGCGGCAAGGCTCCGCGGCGCAATGGTGGTTCCTTCCAGCACCACAGCGCCTGCCGCGATGAGCGAGCCGGTGCCAATAGTGCAGCGCGAGAGCAGCGAAGAGGACATACCCACCAAGGAGCCGGCCTCCACATGCGCGGCGTGGACCATCGCCATGTGTCCCACCGTGACATCATCTTCTAGTACGCACGGCGTGTCCTCTTCTACGTGGAAGACGCAATTGTCCTGAATATTGCACCTAGCACCAATGCGAATCGCACCCACGTCGCCGCGCAGGACACTGCCATAAAACACGGAGGAATCCGGGCCGATTTCTACATCGCCAATGATGGTGGCAGTGGGTGCAATCCACGCACTGCGGTGGATGCGCGGCTTCTTTCCAGCATAAGGCAAAAGCAGCATGTCAGTTCTTTCAGGAAACTATTCCACCACCACGGCTACGGCGGGGGAAAGCTCGTAGTCGCCGGGGTAGGGGAGGTTGTTAACGAGGGCGTCGGCAAGCGCGGGCGTCATCGGAATGACCCAGCCGTGCCGAGGATCTTTGATGGGCAAGGCTTCCTTTTTTAAGGCGGGAAAATGCACCGTCGTGGTGGGAGAATCCAGCGTAGCTGACTCGCGGGCGCGAGCTACCTCCCGCAGTACCTCGGCGCCGGGCTGGTCAGTAACGACGATGATAAGCGGCCCTGCGGTGTGGATTTCCAGCCGGTCAATGTGGGCAGTGAGCGCCGCGGAATCTGGGCGGGCCAGGCGCGGGGACTGCGCGCCGGTCAGCCGGGCAAGTGCATCTTTTAATCCCATGGGAGCCCAGTCTAGTGAGCGCTCACGGTGATAGTGCGGCAGCGCTCCAAGTCGAAGTACGCACGCTGCCCGGTGGCGGCAACGCGCTCGCGGGCCACAGATTCATCGTGGGTTACGGCCGTGGCGAGGAAGACGAGTGGACCATCGGGCTGGCGCCATGTGCCGAGATACCGCGCGCCGTGTTCCTTGGCTAAGGCCAAGGCCTTGCTCACCGCGGCTGGGGTAGGCTCCGTCACCCGCAGGAGCGCCTGCCCGGTGGGGTTATAGGCGAACCCGGTGCGGGGCTGCTGGCCGGTTTCGATATCGAAGGTGCCTTCTTCGTCCGCGAGCAATTGCCGGAAAATGCGCTTCATTGGGCCTAGCGTAGTATGGGGCACCATGATTGACGCCAGCAACACCGCACTCGTTATTGAAGGCGGCGGCATGCGCAATTCCTATACGGCCGCCTGTATGGTCAAACTCATCGAAGAGGGCGTTGACTTTGGCTGGGTAGGCGGTGTCTCTGCTGGGGCATCGCACACCGTTAATTACTTGTCGCGCGATGCCCGGCGCGCGGAGGAGTCCTTTACGGACTTTGCCAAAAATCCCAGCTTCGGCGGCGTGGGTTCGCTGGTGCGTGGCACCGGGTATTTCAATGCCGAGTACATCTATGAGCGCGCAGCAGACAGGGATTTGCCCTTTGATTGGCAGTCCTACTGCGAGCATCCGGCCGATATGGTGCTTGCTGCAGCGCGCGCCGATACCGGCGAGTCTGTTTACTGGACTCGCCAGGACATCCACACCCCGGAAGATCTCTTCGTGCGCGTGCGCGCTTCCTCCACGCTGCCGCTGATTATGCCGATGCGATTTATCGACGGCGCGCCGTACGTGGACGGTGCTTTGGGCTCTTCCGGTGGCATTACCATTGCGCAAGCAGAAGAGGCCGGATACGAGAAGTTTCTGTTTATTGGTACTAAGCCGCGCGGGTATGTGCGCCCGGAGGTTGCGCGCCCAGCCTTCGTCCGCCGCATCTTCCGCAGGTACCCCGCTATTGCCGACGCCCTTATAGCCCGCCCCGCCCTCTATAACGCAGCCAAAGATCGGCTTTTGGAGTTGGAGCGCCAAGGGAAGGCGCATTTATTTTTCCCGGAAGATATGCAGGTGGCCTCCACCGAACGCAACGTACACAAGCTGCGGGCGAACTATCAGGCGGGGAAAGCCCAGACCTACACGGAGTGGCCACGGTGGAAGGAATTCCTCCTCGATTAGTTCACTATGAGCGTTAGCTGTGAGATGTGCCGCTGCTGGAGGTGGGTGGCCCCTGGCGAAAAGGGTTTAAGCAGTAGCGATGCCGATTGTAGGCTTTGAGGAAAGTGCTTTTCACGTGGCACTTTGATGGAAAATGCCTAAACTATTCCAGCGTGTTAGCAATTTTCGATGGAAATATATGGCTGAGCATTTTCTTCATAGTGCTGCTCGGCACGCTTTTTGGCATGATCCCCTTCGGTCCGCTGCGCTTTGGCGCGGCAGGCACGCTGTTTGTGGGCTTGGCCTTCGGCTCGTTTATTGACCTAGATAAAGACATCTTAAGCTCCCTGCAAGAGCTGGGCTTGGGACTCTTTATTTATATGCAAGGCCTGTCCGCCGGTGAGCGCTTCTTCAAGGGCTTTTCCAAGCAGATGAAGCACATGCTCACGGCGACCATTGCGATTGTGGTGGCCGCGGGCGCAGCCATCCTCTTTGGTGGCATGCTGGGGCTGGATACCTTGGCTTCCGTTGGTGTATTTGCCGGCGCCACGACCTCGACGCCGTCGCTGGCAGTTGCCCAGCAACAAACCGGTGAAGAGCTACCCGCCGTGGGCTACTCGCTGGGCTATCCCGTGGGTGTGGCGGTGGCCATTTTAGTCGTGGCATTCCTGCTCAAGCAGAATTGGCCCGCCAAGCACGATAAGGACAATTCTGCCTCCAAGATCTTCCGCTCCCGCACCATTCGCGTTACCAAAGACGTGAACTACGATGATTTGGAAGAACAGTTCAAGGATCACTTTGTTATCGCTACCATTCGCCGCGGTAATAAGGTCCGGGTTGCCGGCGATCGCCCCGAATTGCACAAGGGCGATATCCTGCGCGTGATGGTCACCAAGGCCAAGGCCCGCGAACTCACCCAGATGTTGGGCAAGCGCCAGCCGCAAACTCCGTTCGTGGATAAGCGCCTGGTCATCGAAACCGTGGCTATTTCTAACCAAGATATTGCCGGCCGCACCGTTGAGGAGCTCAACCTGTTCTCCCGCTATGGCGGTCGTATCGTGCGCGTGCAGCGCGGCGATGAGGAATTCTTGGCCAATAATGAAACTCACCTGGCTTCCGGCGATATCCTCGAGCTCATCGTGAAGTTTGACCGCTTGGGCGATATCCAGGATTACTTCGGCGACTCCATTAAGTCCTACTCCGAGCTGAACTGGGTGGCCTTGGGTGGTGGCCTCTTCTTGGGTTACCTGCTGGGCCAGGTCGTGGTACCGATGCCAGGTGGTGCTTCTTTCGAGCTGGGCTTCGCGCTCGGCCCGCTGATTACCGGTCTTATCCTCGGTGCGCTGCACCGCACCCGCCGCATTCCATGGCAGGTTCCGGCTTCCATTAATACCGCCTTCCAGCAGTGGGGCCTCGTCATCTTCTTGGCGTCTGTGGGCCTCTCATCCGGCGAGGCATTCTTGTCCACCGCCTTCTCCTGGATGGGTCTGAAGTGCATGATCCTCGCCGCCATTGTCACCGTGGTGGTTTCGGTCCTATTCGCTGTAGCGAATCGCTTCATGGGTCAGTCCGAAACGCGTACCTCTGGCGGACTTTCTGGCATCTTTGCTCAGCCGGCCGTGGTCAATTACGCCACGGGGCTGAGCTCCGACTCGCGCATCATGACCGGTTATGCGGCCACCATTGTGGTGGGGCAGGTGGTCAAGATTGCCGTTGTCCCTGTGATGTTGATGGTTTAACACGCAACGGAAAAGGCCGCTTCCCAGAACGGGAAGCGGCCTTTTTCTCTGCTATGTGGACCTGTGTGGTTTCTAATCCGCCACGAGGGTTTCCATAGTGAGCTCTGGGTGTTCCTTCTCAATGAAGGCGAGCTTCCACTTATCGCCAAAGAGCGCGATGAGCTCGCCATCTTGGCGGGTAAAGATTTCCACGCCACGCTGACGGCCGAGCTCTGGGGCGGATTCGGCATCGGTGCGGCGAGCCACGGAATAGGGAATAGGCTCGGTGACGGTTTCCACGTTGTATTCGAACTCCATGCGGGCCTGCATGACCTCGAACTGCATGGGGCCCACCGCCGCCATGACAGGGGAGGCATCGCCACGTGCCTCGTTCTTGAGAATCTGGACCACGCCCTCGGCTGCCAGCTGCTCCAGTCCCTTACGGAAGGCCTTGTACTTGCCCAGCGACTTCGCGCGCAGAATGCGGAAGGCCTCCGGAGCGAACTGCGGCATGGGCTTGAATTGCACCTTCTTGCCGGAATAGATGGTGTCACCAGGGGCAAGCGAGCCGGCGTTGACCAAGCCTACGATATCGCCCGGATAGGCGGTATCCACGGTATCGCGCGTGCGACCAAAGACAGTCAGGGCGTACTTGGTGGAAAAGCTGCGGCCGGACTGGGCGTGGTTGACCTGCATGCCGCGCTCGAATTCACCGGATACCACGCGCATAAAGGCCAGATTATCGCGGTGCTTTTGGTCCATGCCTGCCTGGACCTTGAAGACGACGCCAGAGAAGTCATCGCTGACCTCGCGGACTTCATCAATGGCGCTGGTGGCAGCCTCAACTGCCTTCGGATCGGAGTCGCGCGAGTGCGGAGCCGGGGCAATGGCGCACAGGGTGTCCAAAATCTGGTGCACACCAAAGTTCAGCATCGCAGAAGCGAAGATGAGTGGGGAGGTCACGCACTGCTCAAAAAGCTCCTGGTCATGCAGGGCGCCATCGGCGGCAAGCAGCTCGGCTTCCTCCACTGCGGTCTCCCACACCTCTTCTTCCTTCTCCCCGGCGGCATCCGGAGCAAAGTGTTCCTCCGGGGCGATGGTAGAACCACCGGCGGTGCGGATGAAGTGGATATACTCATCGGCCTCGCCATCATCGTTGATGTGTGCCAGGCCGCGGAAGTCACCGGCAATGCCTACCGGCCAGTACAGCGGGGTGGGCTGCAACTGGATTTCGTTGACAATTTCGTCGACAAGCTCCAAGGGCTCGCGGCCCACGCGGTCCCACTTATTGATGACGGTAACGATAGGCAGGCCGCGGGCCTTGCACACGCGGAAGAGCTTGAGGGTCTGGGGCTCGAGGCCCTTGGCGGCGTCGATAAGCATGACTGCCGCATCCACCGCGGTGAGCACGCGATAGGTATCCTCCGAGAAGTCCGCGTGGCCCGGGGTATCGACCAGGTTGATCATGTAGGGCTCGCCCTCGTGGCCCTCCGGTGCATACTCGAACTGCAGCGCCGAGGAAGCCACGGAAATGCCGCGGTCCTTTTCCATATCCATCCAGTCAGACACGGTGGACTTGCGGTTGCCCTTGCCGTGGACCGCGCCGGCTTCATTAATAACGTGTGCATGCAGCGCCAGCGCCTCCGTCAGCGTGGACTTACCAGCATCCGGGTGGGCGATAACGGCGAACGTGCGGCGGCGCGAGGCCTCAGAAACGACAGAACTCATGCGGCATAGTCTAGTGGTTTCGCGCTACCACTCCACATTGAGGCGGCGCCCCAAATCATCAAAGACGCGGCGAGCTACCGACAGCTTCTTCGCAATGGGGCGCTGCAGGCCAGGTTTGCGCTTGTTGTTGTAGTATTCGCCCGATTCAAAGTGGATTCCCTCGGTGCCGGTCAAATAGTAGGCGAGGTTATCGCCGCCGTCTGCAGGCGTGCCAAAGGTCTTGCCAATCAGCCCGGAATACATCTTGGACATTAGGCCAGTAGAAGACTTGGAAAAGTCCGTGGCAAGCACGCCGGGGTGGAAGGAGACCGCATTAAGCCCGTGGGCATCGATATAACGGGTGAGCAGGATATCGCCCAACTTGGCGTTGCCGTAGGCGCGCTCGGGGCTGAAGTGCTCCAGCGTGGTGGGATCGCTGAGGTCGAATTTAGACATAAGGAAATTGGCTAGGGAAGCCGTTTGGACCACGTTCGCGTTATCCGCGCGCAGTTTATCCCGTAGCAGTGAGGTCAATAGAAAAGGCGCGACCACGTTGACCTGCCAGGTGCGCTCAAATCCATCGGCGGTGGTGGACGGGCCATCAAAAATGCCGCCGGCATTATTGCCCAGGGCGTGGATGTGCTCTAAGCCTTCCAAATCCTGTGCCAAGCGGCGTACCTGGCCCAGGGATTCGAAGTCCGCTAGGAAATACCGGCCTTCGACTTCCTCGGCCACCGCGCGGGTCTTTTCCGGATTGCGGCCGATGATAACCAGGTTGTCTTGCGGCCGGGTGTGGTGCAACTGACGAGCTGCCGCGGCCCCCAATCCGCCGGATGCGCCGGTAATCACAATGGTCTTGGCAGTGCTATGTGGCGAAGTCATAACACCAATGCTAACCGCCCCCGAGGGGTGGTGCCGGCCAGCAGTTTCCCTGCGCCGAAAGCAGGTCTATACTTCCGCTGGTGAAACGTTTGCTTTCCATACGGCAGTGGGGCCCGGCGCGGTTGACCGCGGCTGGCTTCCTTGTGCTGATTCTGGTGGGAACGGTTTTGCTCATGCTGCCGTTTGCCGAGGCCGGCACCGCCCGCGCTTCCTTCCTGTCTGCCTTGTTTACTGCTACGTCTGCGGTCTCGCTTACCGGCCTCATCGTGGTGGATACCGGTAGTTTTTGGAGCCCGGCCGGCCAGGTCATCATCTTGGCGCTGATCCAACTGGGCGGCCTGGGCATCATGTCGCTCGCTTCGCTATCTGGCCTGATTTTTACCGGCCGGATTAGCTTTAAGGCGCGCAAAACCGGCGCTTATGAGGGGCGCCCTATCGCCCCTGGTGGTATCCGCAAGACGCTGATTTTTACTTTCGCATTTACCGCGGTGGCTGAGACCATCATCGCCGTCATTGTGGCTGCGCGCTTGATGATTGGCTATGGGCATTCCTTTCCGCGCGCAGTATGGGAGGGCATCTTCCATGCGGTTTCTGCGTTTAACAATGCGGGGTTTAGCACCAATAGCGATAACCTGGTGCCCTTTGTTTCTGATGCCTGGATTTTGCTGCCCTTGGCCGCCGCATTGATTGGTGGCGGTTTAGGTTTTCCGGTGTGGGCGGAGTTGGCGCGGTTGGTACGCCGCGATCGCCATGTGGTCCACCGCATTTCCATTACCGCCCGCATGACCCTAACGGCCACAATGGTGCTCCTGCTCGCCGGTGGCGTCTTCTTCGCGTGCATGGAGTGGACCGGGGTTTTGTCCTCGATGTCGCTGGGGGATAAGCTGCTCAACTCTTTCTTTGCCGGCGCTTCTCCGCGCACGGCAGGGTTTAATGCCATCGATTATGGCCAGGCACATCCCATTACGCTGATGGGCACCGATATTTTGATGTTCATCGGTGGTGGCTCGGCCGGTACCGCCGGCGGTATTAAAGTCACCACCGCTTGCGTGCTGTTGGCAGCCATGGCAGCAGAATTTACGGGCCGGGAAACCACCACAATTGGGCACCGTAGCCTTCCGCGGTCGGTGACCCGCCAGGCGCTGGCGCTGAGCTTTGCCGGGGTCATGGTGGTCACGCTGGGCGTGGCGGCCCTGCGCTTTTTCGATCCAGAATTCAGTGGTGACCAAGTTTCTTTCGAAGTGCTCTCCGCATTCGCTACGGTGGGCTTGTCCACCGGAATTACCGCGAGCCTGTCTGCACCCTCGCAGATTGTGCTATGCCTCATCATGTACCTGGGTCGCATTGGCCCAACCACCTTGGTAGCAGCGCTGGCGGCGAAATCCGTTAGCCGGCGCTATAGCTTCCCCGAAGAAAGGCCGTTCCTTGGCTAATATTCTCAAGGCGTTGGGACGCTCCCGCGCCGGCATCGATATTCCACCCGTCGTCGTTATTGGGTTAGGCCGATTTGGTTCTTCGCTTGCTCATGAGCTGATGGCCAATGGCGTTGAGGTCCTCGGCATCGATTCCAGCGAAAAGCGCGTGCGCGAAGAAGCTCCCTACCTCACGGAGAGCATTGCGGCCGATACCACTGACCCAGAGGCCTTGCGCCAGCTGGGCGTGGAGGAGGTCGAGCGCGTCATTGTCGCCATCGGCTCCCATTTGGAAGATTCCATCCTCACCGCGTCCAATCTGGTGGAGTTGGGGGTCAAAGACATCTGGGCCAAGGCTGATTCGGAGGCACATGCGCGTATTCTCAGCCAGATTGGTACCCACCATGTCATCCGGCCAGAGCGTGATACTGGCCGCCGCGTGGCTTACCTGTTGGGCGGGCGTTTCCGTGATTTTGCGGAGATTGCCACTGATTATGGCGTGACCCAGATGGCCGTTCCTAGTTCATTGGTGGGCCGGCCGCTCGACCTTTCTGCCATCTGGCGCACGCACCGCGTGCAATTGGTCTCTGTGCGCCGCGCGGAAGGGGAGTGGGCCCCGCTTGCCGACGCCACCGAGCTCACCCCCACCGATTTCATCGTCGCCGCCGGCAGCCCCCAGGCCCTAGAAAAATTTTCCCAGTGCTAGCGCGAGTGGATCTGGTTCTGGGCTTTGCCTAACCCGTCTGTCACGATGAGGCGGGCGGCCTCGGCCGCGGTGGCGATGGCGTCATCAAAGCCGGCGCCCGCATCCACGGGGCCCAATACGTAATCCGGAATGGACGATCCCTTGGGTGGTCGGGCAATACCAATGCGCACACGCAGATAGTCGCGGGTGCCCAAGCGCTCCGTGAGCGACTTGAGTCCGTTGTGCCCATTTTCATTTCCGCCCTGCTTGATCCGGATCCTATTGGCCGGAAGGTCCAGCTCATCGTGGAGAACAATGATGTGATCTGGGGCGATTCCTAGCTGCTGTGCCAGCGGCGCTACTGGATCGCCAGAAAGATTCATAAAGGTTCCTGAACGCACGGCAAGTACTTTCTGCCCCGCCCAGCTAAGTGGCGCGACCTGCACATCCATCCCACGTACCGGCTCAAGCACGTCTCCGTCTGCGGCTAATAGATCATCGATGGCCATATAGCCCACATTGTGGCGGGTAGCGGCATACTTTGCGCCGGGATTGCCCAAGCCCACAATAAGCCACTCCGCCTCTAGCTCGTCCGGATTGAGGCCTGGTGTGGGTTTATTCTTCGAGCCAAAGAACCGCGCGAAAAAATCTCCTAAAGCTGCCACTGCACTAGCTTCCTCTCTCGGTAGGGTGGGGTGGTATGAGTCAGGTTATAAGCTCTCTTTCCCGTAGCGTAATCCCCGCGCCCATGGCCGGCGGTCCCACCACCCCGGAACTAGTGCGCGCCGCCCATGCCGCCGGCTCTTTTGGCACCTTAGGTGTGGGCTCTGCGAGCATAGACACTGCCCGCACACAGATTGACCAGTGTGCCGGCATTCCGTTTGGAGTAAACCTCTTTTGCCCACAACAGCCGCTTTCTGGGGCGCAACGTACCGCCGCCCGCGAGCTGGCGCAGGCAGAAAACCAGCCATTGCCCGATCCCGATTACTCCTTTGGCTTTGCAGAGAAGCTGGCTCTAGCGCTGCGCGGTGGCGCCCGCGTGGTGTGGTCCATGTTTGGAACCTTCACACCCGAACAGATAGAGCGAATCCACGCCGCGGGCGCAGAGGCTTGGACCACCGTCACCACTTCTGCGGAGGCAACCGCGGCCGCACGTCGGGGCGTCGATGTGCTCTGCGTCCAAGGCCCGGCCGCCGGCGGCCATCGCGGAACCTGGGACTTAGCCGCGACTCCCGATTCCCGGGACTTGGAAGAGCTAGTGTCCGACGTGCATACCGCAGCCCCTGATCTTCCTCTCATCGCTGCTGGCGGCCTGCGCACTGCAGACGATATAGCCACCGCTATGTCCTGGGACGGCGTCGGCGCATGTTCCTGCGGTTCCGCATTTTTGCTCACCGAAGAGGCGGGAACGAGTGACTACAACCGGCAGCTACTGCGCCGTGGTGGGCAGACCGTGTCTACCCGTGCTTTCTCGGGCCGCTTTGCCCGTGGACTAGAAACTCAGTACACCCGCAGTCATCCCAACCTTTCACCGGTTTATCCGCTCTTGAATCCTGTGCTTAAGGAACGCCGTGCGCAGCACGATGATGCCGTAGCATATTGTCTCGTAGGAACCGAAGTGGAGAAAATAAACGGGGGTACTGTGGTCAACATCCTGAACGAACTATGCCAAAACCCACAGTAGTAGGCGCTAATATTTATGTTTGAAGATTTAATGCCACCCCCGTGACAGAAAAGGAATGAATTACGTGACTGCGAACGCACATGTTGGCCATGATGATTGGAACGAGCGCCTCGAGCTGGCGCAGCAGATGATTCCGCTCATTCACCAGCTGCACCGCAACAATAACGTTGTCACCACCATCTTCGGCCGCCCACTGGTGGGCCAGACCGATATCGACATCATCAAGTCTCACCGCTATGGCCGCCGCATCGCGCAGCGCCACCTGTCCACGGCGGAGACCCTGCCTATCCTGGTGGAATTGGCAGACATGAACTTGGGCGCCGCAAGCGTCGACCTCGGCCGCTTGGTCCTCGGGTGGGAGGAATCCAACGAGGAAAACCTCCGCATGTACTTGGAAGGCGAGCTGTGCGAGATCGTCGGTGCTGGCGTTGACCTAGAGACCACCGACGTCGTCCTCTACGGCTTCGGCCGCATCGGCCGCCTGTTGGCCCGCCTGCTCGTCGCCCGCGAGGCAGCATATGGTGGCGTTCGCCTGCGCGGCATCGTCCTGCGCAAGAAGGGCGACGGTGACATCCTCAAGCGCGCTTCCTTGCTGCGCCGCGATTCCGTCCACGGTGCTTTCAACGGCACCATCTCCGTGGATGAGGAAAACGAGGTCATTTGGGCCAATGGCACCAAGATCCAGATGATTTACGCAAACGATCCGTCCGAGATTGACTACACTTCTTATGGCATCAACAACGCCATCTTGGTAGATAACACCGGCGCATGGCGCGACCGCGAGGGCCTGTCTCAGCACCTTAAGGCCAAGGGCATCTCCCGCGTGCTGCTGACCGCGCCGGGCAAGGGCGATATCAAGAACATCGTCTACGGCATCAATAACGACAACATCGCCGATGAGGATCAGATTCTCTCCGCTGCATCCTGCACCACCAACGGCATTACCCCGGTTCTCAAGGTCATCAATGACCGCTACGGGGTAACCCACGGCCATGTGGAGACCGCGCACTCATTCACCAATGACCAAAACCTCATCGATAACTACCACAAGGGCGATCGCCGCGGCCGCGCCGCAGGCCTGAACATGGTGCTTACCGCTACCGGCGCAGCCAAGGCTGTGGCTAAGGCCCTGCCGGAATTTGAGGGCAAGCTCACCGGCAATGCCATTCGCGTTCCTACCCCGGACGTGTCCATGGCCGTGCTCAACCTCGAGCTGTCGAAGGAAGTAGAGCGCGATGAGGTCAACGACTTCCTGCGCAATGTTTCTTTGCACTCCGACCTGCGCCAGCAGATTTCCTACATTGCCTCCCCAGAGGTTGTTTCCTCTGACTTCATCGGCAATACCCACGCTGGCATCGTCGACGGCGTTGCTACCATCGCCTCTGGCAAGCACCTGGTGCTGTATGTGTGGTACGACAACGAGTTCGGTTACTCTAACCAGGTAGTACGCATCGTAGAAGAGCTGGCGCACACCCGCCCGGTAGTTCTGCCAAAGCGCGTATCTCCTGCTGAGCTTTAAACACACCTAGCCCAAGCCCGCGGCTTAACCGCGGGCTTTAGTCGTTTTATCCTTATGCCCCGGCGCTGGGCCGATATTGCAGCCGCGTTGTTAACCCAAAACGGACCGAAGTGCCCGATATTGTGGCTGCTTTGTAGCGTATCTACCTTGTGGGGCGCAGAGCAGTAGTCCGTAGTAACCGTGCGGATGCCCATGAACCAGCGACAGCAATCAATAATGTCAGAAGCGCCGCGACGGTGTAGCGTCCAGGAGAATCGGCATTCATCGGCCACGTTGGAAAGGCAAGGAGCCACAAGAAGGTCTTGGCTAGTACATCACCGCCGAGGGTTACGGAGACTATCGTGCCCACGATAGTGAAGGCGAGCGCGCTCAAAATACCGAGAAGCAGCACGATAACTAGGGAAACTACCGTAATGGCAAAGCCCACCCCCACAGCCAGCGGCAGCTGTGCTGCTGCGGCCGTGGCAGAAACACCAGAGCAGACCATCGCGAACGATGCGGCAGAACACACGATCACAACAGTGCCAAATAGCCACACAAGAAGTGCGATTGGGCTATAGCGCGACTCAATATAACTGAGAGGCCACGAGGGCGCGAGAAGGGGCCACACCATCACGGGAAGGGTTCCCGCACCTACTGGTAGCAATAGGAAGAGGAAGAATCCTTCTACATAGCTGGGCGGGTAGATAGCGGAGAGGAAAACCAGAGCCAGTGCGGTTAAAGCTAGGCAGGCGATGGGTGCGGGGCTCAAAGCGGCACGGTGAAGTCCGCGCACCGCGCCCAAAAGCCGGGAACGAGCGGCTGCACGAGGTATAACTGCGGGGGTCCAAGTTCCAGCAGCGGTAGTTGGTGCGGCAGTAGTAGCAGGTGTCTCCGCGCGGCGGAGCAGAGAAAGAGGTCGTGTACGGCGAGGAGTAAGGATTGCTGCGCAGGCACCGACTACCGCCAATAGGAGACATAGCACCGCAGCAGGCACAGGACTTTCTTGCAGCAGCGGATCTCCCGGATCGAGAGGAACGGAATTCTGATGAATGCGCAGTGCAGGAAGTAATAGCCGCAACGGCCATGCTGGAGGGAAAGCCCACCACGCATTGCCTTCGACAATGCTCGGTAAAACACTAACTACCTGCCAGACAATACCCGCTACGAGCGCGGCGGCGAGACCACACCGACGTGCACCCGCTGCAGCGAGACCGGCGATGCCGATGGCACCCAGGAAGGAATAGACTCCAGCTACTAGTAACAATTGATGGTTCGCTCGTCCTTGAAGTGCGACCACTGCCCAGGAAACTCCGAAATTCAGGAGGTGGAAGGCCGCTAGGCTGGTGAGAATGACAAGAAAGCGGGATGCCTGTTCATAGTGAGGATTGACTCGCCGCCACAGCGTTCCGCCGCTCCGGGTACGGGCCTCTCGGTGTTCGGGAACAGTGGCAAAAAGCGCAATGAGAGGTGCATACATGCCTGTGATGAATATGGACTGCCATCCTAAGACGTCAGTAGCGTCCTTCGCGGAGGACGCAAAGGAGGAAAATAGTACGGTCATCACCACGAGCGGTATGGCTAGGAGCGGGAGCCATTGCAGCACGCTACCGAGGCTGCGCAGGAGCTCGGCGGAAAGGTAGCGCTTAAACATGGCGCTCACCATCCGGAGACGTCAGGCGGAAAAATTCTGCTTCAAGTTGACCACTGGGAGCCAAGTTCTCTAGTGCGCCGGAATAGCGAATGGAACCCTCAGCAAGGATGGTGATGTCTTGGGCTAGATGGACAACCTCGCCGAGCTGATGTGAGCTCACGATTACGGTGTGGCCGACAGAAGCAAGCTTTTGCAAGAGGTTCCGCAGTTCTACAATGCCTTGCGGATCAAGACCATTTTGTGGTTCATCCAGCACAAGGATTTCTGGATCGCCTAAGAGAGCCTGGGCCAAGGCGAGGCGTGCCTTCATACCGGTAGAAAAAGACTTTGCCTTTTTGGAACCAACTTCGCTGAGACCGGCGATGGCGAGCACGCGGTCGACCTCAGCCTCCGGCAGCCCGAGCAATCTAGTATGTACGCGAAGATTGGCTGTAGCAGAGAGATGCCCGTAAAAGGCAGGGCCGTTGACGGAGGCACCAACGTGGTCGAGGACTTCACGAGACCAGGGAACGCCATCTACTTTAACCATCCCAGAATCGGCGGAGAGCAGGCCTAAAAAGATCGAAAAAAGCGTAGATTTTCCGGCGCCATTGCGTCCTAATAAGGCGTGGACGCGACCAGGCGCGATGCGAAAATCTACGTCGCGCAAAACCATGTGAGGCCCAAAAGACTTGGAGACGTGCTCAAAGGAGACTTCATAATTCATACTGCGTAGTCTCGCGCGCTGGGACGCGAATATCTTCCGCCCACAAGACGGACTTTGCAGCGAACATCTCCTACCGTAGTAGGAGACTAGGCAATTCCAGCACGCTGAGCCAGCAAAACCAGCGCCACTCGGTCGCGCGCGGCAAGCTTGGAAAGTAGCGCCGAGACATGAGTCTTTACCGTCGTGTCAGCGATGACCATCTCGGCGGCGATTTCAGAATTCGTGGCCCCGCGGGCGATGAGCGAAAGTACCTCCATCTCGCGCTGGGTAACCAGACTAAGCCCTTGGCGTTCCTGCGCGCTCAATTGTCCACGGGTAACAGCGGTGCGGTAGGTCTCCAGGACCGGTCCAGTTACCTGAGCAGCCAGTACCGATGCGCCCTTGGCGACTTCCCGGACAGCCCGCGCCAGCACCTCCGGATCGGCATCTTTGAGCAGAAATCCATGTGCGCCAGCGGCGATAGATTGAGCCACCAAATCGTCTTCATTAAATGTGGTGAGCATGATGACGCGGCAGTCAGGGACGCGAGAAAGGATTGCTTGGGCCGCGGCGATACCGTCCATTCCCGGCATTCGGATATCCAGGATGGCTACATCAATGCGGTGGCTCATCGCCGCGGTGACGGCTTCTGCGCCGGTGTTCGCGGTGGCAACGATCTCAATATCATCCTGTGCGTTGAGAATGGTGGACAAAGCGGCGACAAGCATCGCTTGGTCATCGGCGAGCAGGACACGAATCTTAGACACGGCTTTCCTTCTACAACGGTAGTTCGGCGCGCACGATGAACTTTTTGGCATCGCCCCGGGTCTCCAGATTTCCACCCAAAGCGTGGGCGCGTTCTGCAATGCCGACAAGACCCACACCGCTGCCGGGCACTTGGCTGGCAGTTGGGGAGGGGTTGGTAGATTTAAGGGCGATCTGGGCGACGTCGGCTAGCGCTAGCTCTACTTCCACCCGTGTACCGGCTCCTTGATGCCGCAACGCATTAGTTAGGCCTTCAGAAATGATGCGCACCAGTGCCAACTGCGTGAGCGCTGGAACTTCGCAATTTTGCGGCAGGCGGGCCGAAATGTCCAAGCCCGCCGCGCGGAAGCCATCGATGATTCCCTCGATGTGCTCTAGCTGCGTGGTTGGCTTCAGTGTGGTGGGACCAGTGCTGCGCAGCGCCGTGACGATGCCACGAACCTCTTCCAACGCAGAATCTGCACCATCGCGAATGCTGGCCAGCGCTTCCTCGGCAGCTTTAGCGTCTGATCGCCCGGCAATGATTCCAGCATTCGCCTGAACCTTTATCAAAGTTAGGGAATGGGCCAATACATCATGCAACTCTCGTGCGATGAGCAATCGCTCTTCCTCTTGGGCTTGGTGGAAACGCTTTTGGGCTAGGTGCTCGCGCTGGCGCGCCAAGTCAAAGTAGCGCGCGGCTATGAAATAGGTGCTGCCCAAAACTGCCCAGTGCACCACCAGCATGGCCAGGAAGCGGCGGTCTAGCTGGTAGTGCAGCAGGAAAGACTCCGGATCAATGCGCCACATGACGGGCGAGATGAAGGAGCCCAGAATCGTCAGCGCCAGCACCGTGCGGGGAATAATGCGGCGCCCCACGTAGCGGGAGGTCGCATACACCGCCATGGGTGCAGTCAGGGCCCAAGGGGTAAGCCCTAGATTGGTGGGCAGCTGGCTCATCCAAGCCATGGCCCATGCCGCGAGCAGCACAATGAAGCCCGTAGCGCTGAGCACGGGACGGCTCCGCCAGATCCACATAAATGGCAGGAATAGCAACGATAGACCTGCCTGAATAATCTCAATTATGCTGGGATTCTTCGCGGCAGAAATCACATAAAACAGCGCAATGAGCACCGCCACCGCGGTGAGGACTTTATCCCCTAAGCGCGCTCGCGCGACGGTGTCAGTGCTCATAAAGGAAGATAGTAATACAGCCCTTGCTGCTACTTCTTCTTATCCTTCTTCTTGCCCTTCTTGGACGTCTTCTTCGCCGTCTTCTGCTCGGACTTGCGCTCTAGCTTGGCAGCGACGTCCGGCACATAGCGGAACTCTTCGCGGGCAGGGCGTTCATAGGTTTCGCCATCGGAATCTGGGCGCTGCGGGATCTCCGGCATCTCGCGCTCGATTTTCTCGTATGGAATGGTGCTCAGCAGGTGCGAGATGACGTTGATACGCGAGCGCTTCTTGTCTTCTGATTCCACGGTGTACCACGGTGCGGTTGGGGTATCGGTGTGGATGAACATCGCATCCTTGGCACGGGAGTAGTCCTCCCAACGGGTGATGGACTGCAGATCCATAGGGGAGAGCTTCCAACGGCGCAGCGGATCGTTGCGACGGGACTCAAAGCGCTTAATCTGCTCCTCATCAGATACAGAGAACCAGTACTTGCGCAGCATGATGCCGTCTTCTACCAACATCTGCTCAAAGGTAGGTGCTTGGTGCAGGAAGCGGACGTATTCCTGATCGGTGCAAAAGCCCATGACGCGCTCGACACCGGCGCGGTTGTACCAAGAGCGGTCAAAGATGACGATTTCGCCCTTGGTAGGCAGCTTTTCCACGTAGCGCTGGAAGTACCACTGGCCCTGTTCGCGCGAGTTCGGTGCAGGCAGTGCCTCGACGCGGCAGGTGCGTGGGTTGAGGTACTGGGTGATGCGCTTAATCGCGGAGCCCTTGCCGGCGGCGTCGCGGCCCTCCATGATGATGACTACGCGGGCGCCGGTTTCAACGACCCACTGCTGCATGTCCACGAGCTCCGCTTGGAGGCGTTCGAGCTCCTTTTCGTAGGCCTTCTTGTTGAGTTTCTTAGGGGCTTTACTGCTTTTTGTGCTCATTAATCCAGCTTAACCGGCACAAGCGGCTGGGATGAAAACGCTACCGCCCACTTTGGAGTGAGAACCTGGGCACAGCTTAGGGACAAGTACAGCCGGGGCCGCAGCCGGGCTCTCCATAACGGGTGGTATTAGAAATATGTCCCAAGCCTTCGATGGAGATGGTGACGTTCTGGCCGTCCTCGATAAATTGTTGCGGGATGCGGGCAAAACCCACGCCCTCCGGTGTTCCGGTAACGATGACGTCGCCTGGATTGAGTGGGTAGAGCTGCGAGCAGAACTCTATGAGCTCAGCTACGGAAAAGATGAGGTCATCGGTATTATCGCGCTGCCTTTCCTCACCGCCTACGGTAGTGGTGAGGACAGCTCCGGACCCCGGTGACCACTCATCGGCGGTGGTAAGCCAAGGGCCGAAGCCAGCTGTGCGATAAAAGGATTTGCCGGCATGGAACTGGCTAGTTTGGCGCTGGAAGTCACGCAGCGTGTAGTCATTCATGATGGCGTAGCCAGCCACATAATCCAGTGCCTCGTCACGGGTGACACGGTGGGCGCGCTCGCCGATGATGACCGCCAATTCTCCCTCATAATCCAGCTTCCGCGTGCCATATTCGGGAATGAAGACATCATCATAGGGGCCGGTGAGGGCATCGGCGAACTTGATGAACAAGGTGGGATGTTCGGGGAATTCGCGTCCCATCTCGCGAATGTGCTTGGCGTAATTGAGCCCAACACAGATGACTTTGCCGGGAGTTGGTACGACAGCCTCCAGGTCGGCGTGGTCGAAGACCACGGGCTCGCCGGAAAGCTGGGCGGCCTTGCGCCAATCTTCACTGCGCAGCAGCTGGCCGACATCTTCATAATCCAATTCAACACCCACGTTATCGCCGTCGATGCGGATAGCGGAAGTTCCAAAGCCAGTGCGTAGGGTAGCCAATTTCATGGCGACTATCCTACGCGCAAGATTTCCTCGACTGCGTCGGCGCAAAGGATGGGGATTTCTGCCTTTTCCTGCTTTGCCCAAGGCTTGAGCACAAACGACGCAGGGTCCATGCGCCCCGGTGGGCGCCCGATTCCTATTGAAAGGCGTTGGTAGTCTTTGGTGCCCAGGGACTTTGTGGTTGAACGCAACCCATTGTGGCCATGGTCGCCGCCGCCTTTGCGGAGCTTAATGGTGCCGAAATCGAGTTCTAGCTCATCGTGGATAACGATGATGTCAGCGGCGGAGAGATGAAAGTATAGGGCCAAAGCCTTGATCGGCCCGCCGGAGAGGTTCATATAGGACCGTGGCTTTGCGCAGATAATTTTGCGGCCGCCAGCTATGCCCTCGGCTACTTCGGTATTGGTCTTTTTGTGTACCGAAAAGCTGCTCATGAGCTCTCCTGCGAGTTCATCTGCCACATCGAAGCCGATATTGTGCCGGGTGCCTGCGTACTTGGGGCCGGGGTTGCCAAGGCCTACTACGAGAAGTGGAGTCACGCGCTCAATTGTCTCATAGGCAGAGAGAAAAACGGCAAGGCCGCCGCGAGAAGCGAATCTCACGGCGGCCTATGCGTGTGAAGGGGAGGGGATTACTCCTTGGAGTCGGAGGACTCTTCGCCCTCGTCGACGGACTCGGCGCCAGCGTCAGCGCCGCCTTCCTCAGCAGCCTCGGCTGCTTCCTCGAGCTCCTCATCAACCTCAGGCAGGGAGATGGAGACGATAACGGTGTCTTCCTCTGCTACCAGGGTGGTGCCTTCCGGCATAGTGACGTCGGCAGCGGTGATAACTGCACCGTCCTCGAGGCCCTCGATGGAAACCTCGATCTCCTCCGGAATGTTCAGTACGTCTGCCTCAACCAGCAGTACGTCAGCATCCTGGATGTGCATGGTGCCTGGGGCCGGCTCGCCGGTCAGGGTAACCGGAACCTCAACCTCAACCTTCTCGCCGCGCTTAATAGCCAGCAGGTCAACGTGGTCGATGTCGAAGGTCAGGACGTTCTGGTCAACGTGCTTAACCATGGTCAGGTACTGCTCGCCGTCAATCTCCAGCTCCAGAACGGCGTTGACGCCGTTGTTGCGGACGAGGGACTGGATGTCCAGCAGCGGAACTGCGAAGTGGACCGGCTCCTGGTGGGAACCGTAGATGACGCCTGGAACCTTCCACTCGCGACGCAGGCGGCGTGCGACACCCTTGCCAAATTCGGTACGTGCTTCAGCCTTAATTACTGGGCGCTGTGCCATGCTTCGTTCTCCTTAGTTAAAGTAGTGCGGCGCGGCCAACGCGATAAAAACGACGAAAGCCTGCCGATGGACGTCTTGGACGAGTCATCGCAGGCGTATATAAAAAGCAACATGCTCTAACTTCAATCGCGTCGATAACGGCTTCCTCATCCTGAGGTCGCCCTCGCCGAGACTGAGTTAGATTAGCACGTGTGCCGGTAACAAATCAAAAGCCGCCGAAGTAAATTCTCGGCGGCTAGTGATAGTAGAACATGTTTAGGCGCGGTCGAAAAGGGTGGTCACGGAACCATTCTCAAAGATCTCGTGGATGGTCTGTGCCAAAAGCGGTGCGATGGACAGCACCGTGAGGTTGGACCAGCCTTCGGTGGACTGCGGCAGGGTATCGGTGGTGATAACCTCTTCCGCGCCGCACTCGGAGAGGCGCTCGCGGGCAGGGTCAGAGAAGACGCCGTGGGTGCAGGCGATGATGACCTTCTTGGCGCCCGCATCCTTGAGTACGCGTACGGCGCCGGCGATGGTGCCACCGGTGTCAATCATGTCGTCGAGAAGCACGCAGTCTTTGCCCTCTACATCGCCGACCACGCGGTTGGACACCGTCTTATTGGCCTCGGTATTGGAGCGGGTCTTGTGCACGAAGGCTAGCGGGGCATCACCCAAGTCGTGGGCCCACTTTTCCGCGACCTTCACGCGGCCGGCATCCGGGGAGACCACGGTGATGTTATCGGTGGCGTACTTGGACTTGATGTAATCGGTCAAGATGGGCTGAGCGTGCATGTGATCGACCGGGCCATCGAAGAAGCCCTGGATCTGATCGGTGTGCAGGTCCACGGACACGATGCGGTCCGCACCAGCAGCCTGCAGAAGGTCTGCCACTAGGCGGGCGGAAATTGGCTCGCGGCCCAGGTGCTTCTTATCCTGGCGTGCATATGGATAGAAGGGCAGGATGGCGGTGATGCGCTTAGCGGAGCCGCGCTTGAGAGCATCGATCATGATGAGCTGCTCCATTAGCCACTTGTTGAGCGGCTGGGTGTGAGACTGCATTACGAAGCAGTCGGCGCCGCGCACGGACTCTTCAAAGCGAATGAAGATTTCGCCGTTAGCGAAGTCGCGGGCGGTGGTAGGAACCAGATCGGTCTTGAGCTCCTTAGCCACAGCCTCCGCCAACTCTGGGTGTGCACGCCCAGAGAAGAGCTTCATGTTCTTGCTGCTACCAGTTACCTTGCCAGTCATGGGAGAATATGCCCCTTACTTTTCGTTGTCCTGCGCACGGGCTGCGGCATCAGCCGCGGGAGTACCCGGACGCTTCTTTTGAACCCAGCCCTCGATGTTGCGCTGTTTGCCACCGGAGACTGCGAGTGCTCCCGCAGGAACATCGTCTTTAATAACTGTACCCGCACCGGAGTATGCGCCATCACCGACATTGACCGGAGCGATAAACATTGTGTCAGAACCGGTGCGCACGTGGCTGCCGATGGTGGTGTGGTGCTTGTTCACGCCGTCGTAGTTCACAAAGACGGAGGAGGCGCCGATATTGGACTGCTCGCCCACGGTGGCATCGCCGATATAGGTCAGGTGCGGAACCTTGGAGCCGCGGCCAATCTGGGCGTTCTTTGCTTCTACGAAGCCGCCGAGCTTTCCATCCTCGCCCACCACGGTCTTCGGGCGGATATAGGTAAACGGGCCGACCTTAGCGTTGGTACCAATGACGGAATCGCTGCCATGGGTGCGCACGACAGAAGCGCCCTCGCCCACCTGCATATTGGTCAAGGTGGTGTCGGGGCCGATCTCGGCGTTATCTGCGATGCTGGTAGCGCCCCACAGCTGCGTGCCTGGGTGGATAATGACATCGGAGCCCACGGTGACGTTGACACCAATCCAGGTGGTTTCCGGATCCACGATGGTGGCCCCTCCGCGCATCGCTTTTTCTACCATGCGGCGGTTGAGCTCACGGCCGGCAGCGGCAAGCTGCACGCGGTCATTGACGCCTGCGAGTTCGGCCGGATCTGCTGCTACGTGCGCGCCGACGCCGTGCCCCGCGGTACGGGCAATTTCAAGCACATCGGTGATATACAGCTCGCCTTGGGCGTTATTGGAGTCGAGCTTCTGGAGGGCATCGGCAAGCACGCGCCCATCAAAGGCGAAAACGCCGGAATTGACCTCATTGACCTGGCGCTGTTCTTCGGTGGCATCCTTTTGCTCCACGATGGCAGACACGCTGCCATCCTCAGCGCGAATGATGCGGCCGTAACCGGTCGGGTCATCGAGGCGCATCGAGAGCACAGTGACCGCGTTGCCCTGCTCGGTGTGGGTGGCGCGCAGGCCCTCGATGGTTTCTGGGGTAAGCAGCGGGACGTCGCCGTTGGTGACAATGACGGTTCCCTCGAAGTCCGGAATCGGCTCCAAGCCGCAGGCCACGGCATGACCGGTGCCCAGCTGCTCCTCCTGCACCGCCTGCAGTACCTCGCAGTCCAGCTCTTGGGCGATGGCATCCACGGCGGGGGCGACCTGATCGCGCTGGTGGCCCACCACCGTCACGATGCGCTCCGGGTTGATCCCGGCCGCAGCATGCAGAGCGTGGCCGAGCAAGGTGCGACCGCCAATCTCATGCAAGGTCTTCTGCTTGGTGGACTTCATGCGGGTGCCGGCGCCAGCCGCAAGGACGACGACAGCACACGAGGTTGTTGCTACCACGGGTTATTGAACTCCTGGGGGTCGAGTCTGATTCTTATCCGGACTACATCCTATAGCCCAAGTGCGATTTATGTGTGAGAAACCTCTTTCAGGCCGCGGGCGCGCCACACCCCGAGGAAACCAATGAGGGCAAGGAAGAGCAGCGCCGCCTCAGATCCGGCCAGTGCCACCACGGAGGAAATGCCACCGACGATGAGAAGGATAATGCCCATCATCGTATTGGCCGCACCCACATACTGCGTGCGCTTATCGCCGCCGGCCATATCCACCACGTAGGTCTTTCGCGCCACGCGAATGGCCGTGTGCGCGAGGTTCACGGCGAAGAAGCCAATCGGCATGACCCAGGCATTGACCGCATCCGGTGCCCAGCGCGAGCTGGCGACCAAAAGCACCAGCACGACGGAAGCCACGGCCGCGCCTACGGCCATGGTGTTCTTAGAAGACTTATCCGAATACACCCCGGAGATACGCCCGCCCACCAGGGAGGCTAGGCCGGAAGCAAGCACGAATCCGTAGAGCCCGGCAAGGTTGCTGCTGAGCAGCACAATAAAAGAGGTAGATAGCGCCGACACGAGCAAGAGCGCGCGGACGATGACGAAGTTGCGAAATTGGCCGTCGCTAGTAAAAAGCTGCCAGGTATCGCGCCACCACTGCTTATCGATGCCCCCTTCGGCTTCCTCTGGCACCGGCTCATCCACGTGCGAAAAGACCCACGCGGCAATGGCCCACGTGGCCGCACCAATGGCGAGGACCGTGCCCATCATGGGAATGCTGAGCTCGCCCAAAAAGTAGAGGATAATGCCGGTCAGCAAAGTAGCACCGCCACCGAGGGCTGCCGCGCTACCGGTCACCTGGCCACGCGCGCCCTTGGAAATGGTGCGCGCCTGCACGTCCTTGCCCGCAATCGAGCACAGCGCGCGGAAAAGCGAGAGCGCGGCCAGCGCCAGCAGCACAATGATGCCTAGAATTGCCCCGCGGGTAAAAAATGCCGCGAGCGCGATGACCGCGGCGGATACCGCTTGGCCCAAAGAGCCGATAATCCACAGGCGCTTGCGGGCCCTATGCGTAGTCACCCACGGGGTCAGCGCCGCCTGCGGCAGCATCGAACCGGACTCGCGGATAGGGGTGAGCAGGCCGGTAAAGAACGCAGGCACTCCGGCCGCACTAAAGAGTGCTGGCAGCACCGTCTTGGCCGCAACAATTTGATCGCCCAAATTTTGCAGACCATTGGACCAGATGAAATACCGGGCATTGGATTTAGACATGAGAAATGCGATCTTTCAGAGGAACGAGTTGGTTAAATTAAAGCCATGCTGACACGCCGGAGAGTAAAGCACGGCCGCAGTCACGCCGAAATTCTACCCGCGCGGCAGGAGGCCTAAGAATCATGCACGATGTCGATCCCCTCATCAATTCGCTCTACCAAGCCTTCGATCTTCTCGGCGTAGTTTTGAACGGCATCATTGGCGGCACCCTTGCCCGCCGCCGCGAATTCGACATTGTGGGCTTCGTGTTCCTCGCCCTCTTTTCAGGGCTGGCCGGCGGCATGATCCGTGACATGCTCATCGGGGATGGAGCAGCCGCAGCGATTTCAGACCCGTGGTACCTCGGCCTTGCGTGCTGCGGTGCACTTATTGCATTTCTCATCGATCTCAAGGGTAAGGCGTGGGAGTTATTCCTCGAACACGGCGATGCCATCATCCTCGGCGTGTGGTCCACCACCGGCTGTGTCAAGGCGCTCACCCACGGCATGCCACTTATTCCCTGTGTCTTCCTTGGCGTGCTCACCGCAGTGGGCGGCGGAATGGTCCGCGATATTGCCTCCGGGGAAATCCCGTCCATCTTTGGCGGCAGCCCCCTGTATGCCGTGCCCTCTATCCTCACCGGCACCGTCATGGTTACCTTTGCCGATTATGGACAGTTTGCACTCGGCATGGTGGTCGCGCCGATCGTCGGCAGTGGCATGGCGATTTTGTCCTATTGGCGCGGCTGGGTCCTGCCCCGCGCCGGTGTAGCCCCCGTTAACTACACCGCGGCCCAAGTGGCGGCGATTGCGAAGAAAGCTGAGCTCAAAGGCTTTCGCCGCGGTAGGAAGAAAAACTAAAAAGCTTCCCCACCAGGACTCGAACCTAGAATGACGGTACCAAAAACCGTAGTGTTGCCGATTACACCATGGGGAAACACAGCAAAAGCTGTAGGCATAGCCTACCTGACGCCCCCGGGTAAATCACAAATTGCGGGGCAAAGGATAGGGTAGAGGGCATGGCTCGACAAAGGATGACCGGCCGGGAACGCCGCGAACAACTCATTTCCATCGGACGCGCCGCATTCGCGGAACTGGGTTTTGAAGGAACCACCGTCGAAGAGATCGCGGCACGCGCCGGGGTATCCAAACCCGTGGTCTATGAGCACTTCGGGGGCAAGGAAGGCCTCTACGCGGTGGTCGTGGACCGCGAGATGCTAGCACTGGAAAAGGTTATTACTGATTCCTTGGAGACCGGAAGCTGGCGCGAGCGCATCGAGCAGGCCGTCATGGCCATTTTGACCTATGTCGAGGAAGAAACTGATGGCTTTCTCATCCTGGTGCGCGATGCCAAGCCTGGCGACGAACGCAGCTTTTCCACGCTGTTGAATTCCGCAGTGGGTCAGGTTTCCTATATCCTGCGAGAAGCATTCGAGCACCGCGGCATCGACCCAGATTTGGCGGATATTTACGGCCAAGCGCTGGTGGGAATGGTATCGACCACGGCGCAATGGTGGCTGGATGAGCGCAACCCGGACAAGGAAGTCGTCGCCACGCATATTGTCAATCTATGCTGGAATGGTTTGTCCGGTATGGAAGTAAAGCCCAAGCTAGGAGGCAAATAAATGGCGACCCCAATGCTGGCCGGCCTGCTCAAGGTAGCGGCCTCAGATCCCAAGCTCAAGGGCATGATTTCTCATGTGGGCGAAGACCTCCACATCACAGGCTTGGATCAGTCCCGGCCGTGGGCCTTGGGCACCTTGGCCCATCATGCCCCAGTGCTCGTGGTAACCGCTACGAGTCGCGAGGCAGAGGATCTCACGGCGGAGCTTACGGCGATGCTGGGGGAGAAGGTGGCCATGTTCCCCGCCTGGGAGACTCTGCCGCACGAGCGTTTGAGCCCCGGCGTAGACATCATCGGCCGCCGCGCTGAAGTTCTGCACAATCTCGATAGCCTGCAGGTCATCGTCACGGCTGCCCGCGGTCTGTCTCAGCCCATCCTGCAAGAGGTGGAAGGCCGCGCTCCCGTCCACCTCGAAGAAGATCATGAATATGACTTTGATGCGGTAGTCCGCGAGCTCGAGTTCCGCGCCTATAAGCACGTAGACATGGTGGCTAAGCGTGGCGAGTACGCTACGCGCGGCGGCATCATCGATATTTTCCCTACGACGCTGGATTATCCGGTTCGCGTGGAGTTTTGGGGCGATGAGATTACCGATATCCGCCAATTCTCCGTGGCTGACCAGCGCACCATTCCGGAAATCGAGGTGGGCCGCGTAGACATTTTCCCTGCCCGAGAGCTGCCTATTACGGACGCCATTGCCAAGCGTGCGGCCGATCTCGCCGTCAAGCATCCCGGCAATCCCGCCTTGGTGGAGCTATTGACCAAAGTAAGCGAGCACATCCCGGCCGAAGGTATGGAGGCGCTCCTGCCCGCGCTTTCCGACGCCCTCATGATCACCCTCCCCGAAATCCTGCGCCCCACCACCCACGTGGTGATGGTCGGTCCGGAAAAGATTCGCCGCCGCGTGGCAGATCTAGAAAAGACCGATGCGGAGTTCCTCGCCGCGGGCTGGGAGGCCGCAGCCATGGGTGCCGATGGCCCGCTGGCTACCGAAGGACTCGATACCGAGGCTTCCAGCTACCGCTCCTATGAGTCGCTCGAGGTCTCCATTAGCGAGTCCGGCCTGCCTTTGTGGACTTTCTCCCCACCGGGAATGCTCGCCGCGCCGGAAGAGGAGACCCTCCCGCTCGAATTCGAACCAGGGCCCACCCCGCGCGGAAATATCGATGAAATCGACGCCATGATGGCCCAGCTTCTCGCGCACACCAACGCCGGTGGCCGGGCAGCCTTCATCGCGCCGGCGCAAGGTGCCATCAAACGCATGGTGGATCGCTTTGCAGAAAAGGGCATCCGCACCAAGGTGGCTACCCCCGGCTGGGAGCCCACCGCCGGCGAAGTCACCCTCTACCAAGCACTAAGCCACGCCGGCCTGGTATTTCCCAAGGTGAAAAAGCCCAAGGACGCCGAGGCCCTCCCACTGGTCGTTGTAACCGAGACGGATCTGACCGGTAACCGCGTAGGCGATATCGCCGAAGCGAAGCGCCGGCCCGCCAAGCGCCGCAACAAGGTTGACCCGCTCGCCCTCAAGCAGGGCGATTTTGTGGTGCACGAGACCCACGGCATCGGCAAGTTCCTCAAGATGGCCGAGCGCACCATCCAGTCCGGCGATGAAACCAGCCGCCGCGAATACATCGTGCTCGAGTACGCGCCCTCCAAGCGTGGTCAGCCCGCCGATCAGCTCTGGGTTCCCATGGACTCGCTGGATCTGCTCAGCAAGTACACCGGTGGCGAATCGCCTCACCTGTCCAAGATGGGCGGTTCCGACTGGAAGAACACCAAGAAGAAGGCACGCGCCGCCGTGCGCGAAATCGCCGGCGAGCTGGTCGAGCTCTACGCCAAGCGCCAGGCCGCGCCGGGGCACCAATTCTCCCCGGATAATCCGTGGCAGGCGGAGATGGAGGATAATTTCCCTTTCGTCGAAACCGAAGATCAGATGCTGGCTATCGAGGCCGTCAAGCAGGACATGGAATCCACGGTGCCGATGGACCGCGTCGTCGTCGGCGATGTGGGCTACGGCAAAACCGAGGTGGCCATCCGCGCTGCCTTTAAGGCCGTGCAAGACGGCATGCAGGTGGCCGTCCTCGTGCCCACCACGCTGCTGGCGCAGCAGCACTTTGATACCTTCAGCGAGCGCATGACCGGCTTCCCCGTCAAGATAGAGGTGCTTTCGCGCTTTACCTCAAAGAAGGAAGCAAAGGACATCTTTAAGGGGCTGGCCGATGGCAGCGTCGATATCGTAGTCGGCACCCACCGCCTCCTCCAGACCGGCGTGCACTGGAAGAACCTCGGCCTCATCGTCGTGGACGAGGAGCAGCGCTTCGGCGTGGAGCACAAGGAACACATTAAGGCGCTAAAGGCCAGCGTGGATGTGCTCACCATGTCCGCAACACCTATCCCGCGCACCTTAGAGATGTCTATGGCTGGCATCCGCGAGATGTCCACCATCCTGACCCCACCGGAAGACCGCCACCCGGTGCTGACCTACGTCGGCGCTTACGAGGACAAGCAGGTAGCCGCGGCCATCCGCCGCGAGTTGCTGCGCGATGGTCAAACCTTTTTCATCCACAACAAAGTCTCTGATATCGAAAAGAAGGCCCGCGAGCTGCGTGACCTGGTACCGGAAGCCCGCGTCGTCGTCGCGCACGGCCAGATGAACGAAGAGGTGCTCGAGCAGACCGTCCAGGGCTTCTGGGACCGCGAGTATGACGTTTTGGTATGTACCACCATCGTGGAGACCGGCTTGGATATCGCCAATGCGAATACCCTCATTGTGGAAAACGCCCACCATATGGGCTTGTCCCAGCTGCACCAGCTGCGCGGGCGAGTAGGTCGTTCCCGCGAGCGCGGCTATGCCTACTTCTTGTACCCCAAGGGCGCTACGCTCACGGAAACCTCCTATGACCGCCTAGCCACCATCGCCCAAAATAATGACCTTGGTGCGGGCATGGCCGTAGCCATGAAGGACTTGGAGATGCGCGGTGCCGGCAACGTCCTTGGCGCCCAACAGTCCGGCCACATTGCCGGTGTGGGCTTCGATCTCTACGTGCGCCTCGTTGGCGAGGCAGTAGAAACTTTCAAATCCCTCGCCCGCGGCGAGGCTCCCACCGTTACCGATGAAGGCCCGAAGGAAATCCGCATTGATCTCCCCGTGGATGCGCATATCCCGGAAGCCTATATCGATTCCGAGCGCCTGCGCCTGGAGGTCTACCGCAAGCTTGCGGCCTCGCAAAACAATGATGATCTCAAGGCCGTCATCGAGGAAATGGAAGATCGCTTCGGCCCATTGCCGCAAGAGGTGCTGCGCCTACTCTCCGTTGCTCGCCTGCGCCACCAGGCGCGCCGTGCCGGTATTTCCGATATCACTGTGCAGGGCACTCGCATCAAGTTCCACCCCGTCGAGCTGCCGGATTCCAAGCAGGTGCGTCTCAAGCGCCTATATCCGGGCTCTAGCTTCCGCGCGGCCGCGAAGGCCATCAACGTGCCGTTCCCCAAGGCGGGGCGCAATGTCACCTCGCCCAAGTTGCGCGACGAGGAGCTCATCCAGTGGGCCGCGGACTTTTTGAGCGCGCTTTTTGATGTCCAACCCATCAACGTGTCTGGTGAGGAAGCCGGCGCCGGGTCGGTCATCAGCGTAGGCGAGTAGTTGATGGGATAACTCCCCGTTGGCGAGTAGCCGATCGGCGGTTAGGAGAAGTCCAAGCCGATATCCAGCACGCGCACCGAGTGGGTGAGGGCGCCGACGGCGATATAGTCCACGCCCGAGGTGCCGTACTCACCGGCGTTCTCCAGCTGCAATCCGCCGGAGACCTCCAGCGCCGTGGTTGGGCTTAGGGCTTGGCGGCAGTGGACGGCGGTGTGGACATCGGCAAGCGCGAAGTTATCCAGCAACACCATATCCGGGTGCAGCGGGAGCACCTCGTCGAGCTGATCTAAGGTATCGACCTCGACCTCGCAGGCAATGTCAGGGGCATGCTCGCGCACGCGGCGCAGGGCCGTTGCCACGCTGCCACCTACGGCGAGCACATGATTGTCCTTAATCATGGCGGCGTCGCCCAAGCCCATGCGGTGGTTCGCCCCGCCGCCGGCGCGCACGGCGTATTTCTGCAGCGCGCGCAGGCCAGGCAGGGTCTTGCGGGTATCGCGCACCTGGGCTTGCTTAACGCTATCCGGGGTCCCTGTGTCCGCCGCTGCTGCTGCGATGGCATCGATCCAACGCCGGGTCTGCGTAGCGATGCCGCTTACGTGCGAGACCATATTGAGCATGGTGCGCTCAGCGGCCAGCACGAGGAGGGCAGGCGCCTGCACCGTGGCGATGACCTGGCCTGGGGCAACGCGGTCGCCGTCGGTGGAGTGGAGGGTGATGGTAGGGGCTGGGGCATCGGCAAGCGCGGAGCCCGCAGTATCCATGCCCCACTGGGCTAAGTGCTGGGCGGTGGCCCCAAGGACCTCTTCGATAAGGCCCAAGCCTGCGATGGTGCCGGCCTCGCGCGCGGTGAACTCCGCCGTGCAGCGGGCCTCACCCGGCACCGTGGCAAGCGAGGTGTAATCCGGCCCATAAGCGAAATCCTCATCCAAGGTCGTGGCGATAAGAGCGGAGCAATCAGGCAGGCGCAGTGATTCCATTTACTCGCCCCCGCCGGGGTTGCCGATGGAAATCATGGCCTCGAGGGACTTGCGCGCCGCATTCGCGATGTCTTCTGGAACCGTAACCTCATCGGTCTCTTCCATCAGGCAGTGCTCCAGGGCCTGTGGGGTAATCATCTTCATGTACTTGCACTCGGCGTGATCGTTGACGGCCTGGAAATCGACGTCCGGCGCGGCCTGGCGCAGCTGGTGCAACATGCCGGTCTCGGTGGCGACGAGCACCTTGTTTTGGGGCTGCTTCTGGGACTGGGTGATCATTTGCCCGGTTGAGAGCATGTGCACGCGCTCTTGTGGCACCAAGCCCTCGTTGGCCAGGTACAACGCGGAATTGGAGCACCCGCATTCCGGGTGGATATACAGGTCCGCGTCTGGGTTATCTTGGGTCTGTTGGGTCAGCTGCTGGGAACTGATGCCCGCGTGCACGTGGCACTCACCGGCCCAGATGTATATATTTTCCCGGCCGGTCTCGCGCTTCACGTAGGCGCCCAAGAACTGGTCTGGGCAAAAGAGGATCTCTTTATCCGTCGGCAGCGAGTTGACCACGTCGACGGCATTAGAGGATGTACAGCAGACATCGGTCAGCGCCTTGACCTCTGCGGTGGTATTGACGTAGCTGACCACAAGGGCGTCGGGGTGCTCAGCCTTCCAGGCGCGCAGCTCATCGGCGGTAATGGAATCCGCCAGGGAACACCCAGCGCGCTCATCGGGGATGAGGACCTTCTTATTCGGCGAAAGAATCTTGGCGGATTCCGCCATGAAGTGCACACCGCAAAAGACGATGATATCTGCATCGGTTTCCGCCGCCTTGCGGGACAGCGCCAAGGAATCGCCGGTGTGGTGGGCAACGTCCTGGATCTCCGGGATCTGGTAATTATGTGCCAGGATCACCGCATTGCGCTGCTCCGCCAACTCTTTAATCCGCTCTGCCCAAGCGTTGCCTGCCGCGAGGTCCGAACCAGCGGGAGTGGCAGATGGCATGACGCTAACATTGGTTTGAGTCACAAGTGCTCCAAAAAGTGATAGTCACAGGAATTAGTGGGGTGTTATAATCGTACTAAACTGTCTGTGTTCAAGACCACTTGTGATGGCGGGGCAGGTGATTAGAGCTCCAGCGATCCTTGGGTGAGGCCGACCGCGGCGATGGTGGCGGCCACCAGCACCACGATGACGATTGACCACTCAAATCCATTAAAAAGCTTCTCGCGGCGCGATAGGCGGGTGAGCACGTACGGGATAATTCCCGGCACGACGGCGAGGGCACCGAAGAGAATATAAACCGGGTCGGCGGCATAAATGAGCCACAGCGAGTACACGAAGGCCACCAGCGCGATGCCAAAGTGGCGCCGGTTTTCGCGCCTGGGAATATCCGGCCCAGAGAGATCGAACCGCGTTCCGGCGTGCGGGTGGGTCACACCCTTGCCCCGTATCGCTAGCAGCAGCAGATACAGCGAAGAGAAGATATAGGGCAGGAGGTACATGATGGTGGCGAGCTGCACCATCGCGGCATAAGAAGCCTCGTTGACGTAGAAGACGATGATGAACAGCTGGATGGCCATCGTGGAAATCAGCTGTGCTACCCACGGGGCGCCGGCCACATTGATGGTGCCAATGCGGCGAGGAATGAGGCCGTCGATGGCCATCATGACGATGGGCTCAGCGCACAGCATTTGCCAGGAAACGTAGGCGCCGAGGACCGAGAGGCACAGGCCGATGGAAATCAGCGCGCCGCCCCAGGGGCCGACGACCTCTGTGAGCACCGAGGCCATGGAATTATCTGGCAGTGCGGCCAGTTCTTCCTTGGTCATCACGCCAAAGCTCAACGTGGAAACGGAGACCAAGAGCGCCAGCACGGAGAAGAAGCCAATGACGGTGGCGCGACCAACATCGGTGCGCTTAGAAGCCTGCTTGGAATAAACGGAGGCGCCCTCCACGCCGATGAAGACCCACACGGTAAAGAGCATGATTCCTTGAACCTGCTCGAAAACGCTGGCCTCGGAGGCGCGCCCCCAGAAGTCCAAGGTGAATTTATCCCAGCTGAACCCGAGGAAAGCAATGAGCACCACGAAGGCCAGGATGGGCACGATCTTGGCAATTGTGGTGATGAGGTTCATGAAGGCGGCCTGCTTGATGCCGCGAGCAAGCACCGCGAAAATGCCCCAGGATAGGAGGGAGACGGCGATGGCGGAGGACCAGTAATGGTCGGCGTCGAAAAGCGGCAGGTAATGGCCCAAGGTATTGAAAAAGAGGGTGGCATAACCCACCTGCGCCATAACGGAGCCCAGCCAGTAGCCCCAGCCGGAGGTAAAGCCAATAAAATCGCCCAGGCCTGCGCGCACATAGGAATAGACGCCAGAATCAAGGTGTGGCTTACGGCGAGCCAAAATCTGGAACACAAAAGCCACAGAGAGCATGCCGACGCCCGCGACCAGCCAGCCGATGAGCATCGCGCCTGGGCCGGCAACGGAGGCAATGTTTTGTGGCAGCGAGAAAATACCCGCGCCCACGGTGGAACCGATAATCAGCGCGACGAGGGTCCACAACGTCACGGAGTGGGATTTATTCTGGCTGGAGGTCATTGGCCTAAAATACCTTGAATAGCCCCATAATGGGAACTCGGGCTAGACTTTGTGCACATGACTGTGCTGTTGCTCGATGAACGCTGGCCCACCATGATCCCCATGCAGGCGCACGGGAAGCTGCGTGGCCCTGTCCACTTCACGGGTGAGGTACCCGTGTCCGTACGGTGGAATTTCTCCGATCTGCTGGTAGGCGAGGATGCCACCGGAACCTTGGTCAGCACCGACGAACACGATCCGGAAACTCGCGCCCGCCTCGCTAGCGGCGAGTCCGTCATTCGCGCCGAATCCCTTGCGGATCCCATCATGCAGGCGCGCCAGACCATGGCCACGGCGCGGCGCATTGGGGAGTGGGAGCGCGAGCAAACCCATACCTCGCTCTTGCCCTATCTTGAGGAGGAGTCTGCCGAATTCGCCGCGGCCGTGCGCAACCGCGAACCGGAAAGCGAGATGCTCAAAGAGTTGGGCGATATCTTCCTCCAAGTACTCTTCCATGCGGAAATCTCCACCTTTTCGCTTGATGATGTGGCCCAGAGTTTCCTCACCAAAATGCGCGCCCGCGCCCCATACCTCTTTGATGGCACCACGGAGATTGTCGACGTTGACACGCAAGAGAGGCTATGGCGCGAAGGTAAGGGAATGTAGGATGGCTTCTCATGAAGAGGCTCCTGCAGATATTCGGGGGCTGCGGGGTGGCCGTAGCCGTGATCATCGCGTTGGTGGCATGGCTGTTGACGGGGCACGGCACTTCCCAGAAGCCCGTACCGGAGAACATTCCGCCCGTTGAAGGCAAAGAGGTCGCGCGTATTGACGTCAATGCTCCCGGCCGCACTGCGGATAAGCTTACCTACTGGGCCTCTGACCTAGCTGAGCAGACGGGCATCCCGCCGGCCGCACTGCGCGCTTATGGCAACGCCGAACTCATTGCTCAGCAAAAATGGCCGAATTGCCATCTGCGGTGGAATACCCTTGCTGGCCTGGGCTACGTGGAGACCCGCCATGGCACCTACAACGGCAATTGGTTTAAGCCCTCCAAGCTTGACGACGCCGGCTACCCCCAACCACCCATCAACGGCATTGCCCTCGACGGATTGAACAATACGGCGCACACTCCAGATACCGATAATGGCGACATCGATGGGGATTCCGAATATGACCGCGCCGTCGGCCCGATGCAATTTATCCCCACGACATGGGAATCGGTGGGCGCTGATGCTAACGGCGATGGGAAGGCAGATCCCAATCAAATTGACGATGCCGCAGTCGGCGCCGCCGGACTTTTATGCTTTGGTGATAGAGATCTCTCTAACCCAGAACAGTGGGAGGAAGCAGTTCTAAATTACAACCAGTCCAGCGAGTATTTGCATAAAGTTGCACACGCCGCCAATGCCTATTCGGTTCCGCAAAGTGCCAAGTAGCGTCACACAGCAAAGTTTTCTGCAACAATTGACTACGTAGCTGGGCTGGCTGGTCCAGAGCGAACTTATTTATGAGGAGTGAAAAACAGCATGGCTGATATCATCCACACTTTCGCCCGCGAAATTCTTGATTCCCGTGGCAACCCAACCGTCGAGGCCGAGGTCTTCCTTGACGACGGCGCCCGCGGTGTTGCCGGCGTTCCTTCCGGTGCTTCTACCGGTGTGCACGAGGCTCACGAGCTGCGCGACGGTGGCGAGCGCTACCAGGGTAAGGGCGTTCTAAAGGCCGTTGAGAACATCAACGAGAAGATTGCCGACGAAATTGCTGGCTTCGAAGCCGACGATCAGCGCCTCATTGACCAGGCACTGATTAAGCTGGACGGTACTGATAACAAGTCCGAGCTCGGCGCTAACGCTATCTTGGGCGTTTCCATCGCCGCAGCCAAGGCCGCCGCAGAGTCCGCTGCACTGCCTCTGTACCGCTACATTGGCGGCCCGAATGCACACGTACTGCCAGTGCCAATGATGAACATCCTCAACGGCGGCGCACACGCTGACTCCGGCGTAGACGTCCAGGAATTCATGATCGCTCCGATTGGTGCGGAGTCTTTCGCCGAGGCTCTTCGCATGGGCGCCGAGGTCTACCACGCACTGAAGGCAGTGCTGAAGGACAAGGGCTTGTCCACTGGTCTGGGCGACGAGGGTGGCTTTGCACCGTCCGTTGACTCCACCAAGGCTGCTCTCGACGTCATTGTGGACGCCATCAAGAAGGCCGGCTTCGAGCCCGGCAAGGACGTAGCCCTGGCACTCGACGTTGCTTCCTCCGAGTTCTTCAAGGACGGCAAGTATCACTTCGAGGGTGGCGAGCACACCGCTGAAGAAATGTGCAAGGTCTACGAGGGCCTCATTGACGAGTACCCGATCGTCTCCATCGAAGACCCACTGCAGGAAGACGATTGGGAAGGCTACACCACCCTGACCGCCGCGATTGGTGAGAAGGTACAGATCGTCGGCGATGATTTCTTCGTCACCAACCCTGCTCGCCTGCAGGAAGGCATTGAGAAGAAGGCCGCTAACGCTCTGCTGGTAAAGGTCAACCAGATCGGCACCCTGACCGAGACCTTCGACGCAGTCGAGCTGGCTCACCGCAATGGCTACCGCACCATGATGTCCCACCGCTCTGGCGAGACCGAGGACACCACCATTGCAGACCTGGCTGTTGCTCTGAACTGTGGCCAGATTAAGACCGGTGCACCGGCTCGTTCCGAGCGCGTAGCTAAGTACAACCAGCTGCTGCGTATCGAGCAGGAGCTTGGCGACGGCGCAGTCTACGCCGGCCGCTCCGCTTTCCCGCGCTTCAAGGCTTAATCGCCTCCTTTCGTAGCGCCCTTGCATTGCCGCGGGGGCGCTTTCGCATGTCTAGGTATTGTTGCCAGGTTTGCTTCCAATTTACGGTCCGCGGCGCCAAAGGCCCTTGGGCACGGTCAATTTCGAAAGTGCCGTCCGAAAAGAGCCAAGCGACGTCCCCAGTGATGGGATCCATGATGTAGCGGGCCCTACCATCGGTCTTCACATTGTGGTGGTGCTGACAAAGGGTGACAAGATTATCGATACTCGTCGGCCCGCCGTCGGCATACTCCACCCGATGATCAAGCTGGCAGTAATGCGCCGGCATGGAACACCCCGGCCAACGGCACGTGGCATCGCGACCATGGACCCATGTCCTGATTTGCTCGGTGGGGACGTAGGAGGATGTTTCTTTTGGGCACAACTCGCGAGTCATCGAGTAAGTGCTCAAGCGTTCGGTAAGAACGCACCATCCCGCCGACGGGATATATACCCGAGAAGCATCCTCACCCGCTGCATAGGTATTGATAACTACTTTTGTCTGGGTGCGATTAAAGATCAGCGCCTCCAAAGCCTCTGGCTTTGTGATGTTCTTCTTTCGCGCTGCTTTATCGATGTGCCGTGAAATAGCACTGGCGGTTCCTTTATCCGTTTTCAGGGTGATGGTGGCTTGGCCTTTGGAATAAGAAATGGAAACAGAGCGCTCGATTTCCTTCTCAATATCTGGCTTGAGAATGCCATCGATGTAATCGCGCAAGAATCTACGGATTTCAGATTCCGTGGGGACATGCTGAGCAGGTTCCTTCGGGGTGAGGAAGTCTGCAAGGGCGGCATCGACTAGTTGGATGCCCTCGGCGTCGTCGCCAAGCGGGGCAAGCTCGGCATCAATGACGTGCAGCCGCGGGAGGTCAAGAATCCAATGTTCGGTCTGTACTGCCGTGGTTAACGGCAACTCACGCATGCGCAGGTGAGAGCGCAGTGCGGATAAAACGCGCCAGTAGCTCAAGCCGACCCGCTTAGCTAAAGCAGCGGTAGTGCATTCGACATCGTCTTCTAATCGCGGAAGTACGGATTGGTATAGCTGCCAGGATTGAATGCGTTGGAGCATGCCCAAAACGCAAACCGTATCGTCGAGGTTATTGGTAGAAAAATAAGCTTTCTTTGGTGGTGCGTCGCTGGCTGTCACGGAAAGTTCCCCCTCTGGAATAAATCGCACACCCAATCGAATTTCTGCCCTCAGTATAAGCCGCCTTGCTGGCTTGCGCAAGGCTTGAAGCGAAAAATTGTGCGAAATTTAGGAGGGGTCTAGTAGCTGAAAATTTTGTCAGCCACTGCCTCGAGTTCCTTATCATCATATTTGTCACCGCAGGTGGCGAGGGAACCCACTCCAGCCATGTACATGGTAAATAGCTTGTCTGGGAGGGGAGAGGCCGCTGACATTTCAAGCTTTTCGTAGACGGGAGCGTATTTCCTGTCAAACTCTTCTAAATCGGGAACGAGCTCCTCAAATCCGCTGTCGCCATGGGCTAGCAAATACTTAGCATCGTCTAGAATCTGATCATTCTCGCAGGCAACAGCTCCAGCCTTCTTCAGGGTCGTGGCGTTGACCTCGTAGCTGGTGGGGCCGTCATCGGTATCGGAAGCGCCCGCGCCGAACACGTCCAGGTAAAAGTCCGGGATCGTGCCGTGTTCTTTTATGTGGTAAATGAAGCCGCTTTTGGTATTGAGGTCGTGGTTTCTGCTGGTGGTAGTGGTACGAGCTTCGCTGCTGGTAGTGCTTTTGCTAGTGGGGGACTCCGCTTCGGTGGCGACTTCTTCTTTGTGGTCGCTCGAGCTGCACCCAGCAAGTAGGGCGCCTACGGCGGCTATGAGGAGGAGACGCTTGAGTGGCATTACTATTCCTTAGGCAGGGAATATGGTTCGAAGCTCTAGCTGGAATGGATCGTCTCAGCGACCTTTTCCAGTTCCTCATCGCTGAATTCATCACCGCAAGACATCACGGCGACGAGTGAGGTCATCGCTGCAGCCATGATTTTGTCAGAGTCCGGTGCGTCATCAGGGATGTCTAGCGCTTCAAAACATCACGATATTTGTCATCAGAGCCATCGACCGATGACATAACTGCTTCCCCCAAATTTGTCGGTGTTTCCTCGGAAATATTCCTTCGAGATATCGAGCAATTCATCATTCTTGCAGGCAGCTTCGCCGGCCTTCTTGACAGAGTCTGCGTTGGTTTCAAAGCTTTCGGGCTGATCGTCTCCCTCGAGCTGGTCAGCATCATGGTTGATGTAATCATCCGGCAGGGTCTTATACTCCTTGAGGTAGTCGGCCATGCCGTCTTTAGCGTTTAGGTCGTAGCCGTCACCGTAGACGGGGTATTCGCCGTCTTGGGCGGAGGGGTTGCAGCTGGCGAGGAATAAGGTTGCGGTGAGAACGGGCAGGAGGCGTTTGAGGGACATGAAAGTTCCTCCCTGGGCGGGAGAATTTCTTTTAGTGTATCCAAATTGCGCGTGCCACGTCCCTGTTACAGAAGTGACGGCGCTAGGATTAGAGGCCTATGGCACGCGAAAAGAAGACGCAGCGAAACCGGAGCCGTACTAGGGTTCCGGTAGCCTCGCGTGCTGCGGATATCCGTAAAGCTCAGCGTGCACAGCTGAAGCAGAAACAGAAGCCGGACCGGATGAGTATTGCCGGAGTAGGCGTAATCGTAGCTATAGTGCTCGTTGTTTTGTTTGCTATCGCCATTCCGCTGCGCAATTACTACCACGGCCGATCCGAAATTGCTCGCCTCAATGAGTCAATCGCCGCCAAGCAGGATGAGAAAGCTGCTTTGCTGGAGAAGATTGATAGATATAAGTCCGATGAGTACATCAAGCAGGAGGCGCGGCGCCGATTCGGGGTTGTCGATGAGGGTGAGACCGCCTACCGCATCATTGACCCGCAGATTAAGCCGGATGACCAGCTGACTACAGATGGTCAGAAGGAAGAAGATTCCCGCGAATGGTACGAAGTTCTGTGGGATTCTGTAGCCGAGCCGCCTGAGGAAGAAGCTCCGTCCGAGCAGGTAAATCATCTTCCGATTGAGCCGGCGCCGGAAGAGAATCCAGATGTGCGATAATTGTCCGCATGACCGTCACTGATGCAGATATCGCTGTAGTAACTGAGCAATTGGGCCGCACTCCACGCGGGGTCCTAGAGGTTTCTTATCGCACGCCGGATGGGCAGCCCGCGGTAATTAAGACGGCACCCAAGCTTGCCGACGGCACCCCATTCCCCACCCTCTACTACCTCACCGAGCCACGGCTTACGGCAGAAGCCTCACGCTTGGAGGTTGCTCACGTTATGAAGTGGATGGAAGCCCGCTTGGGTGAGGACGAGGAATTGGCTGCCGACTATCAGCGTGCCCACGAATACTTTTTGGCCAAGCGCAATGACATCGAAGACCTTGGCACCGATTTCTCCGGTGGCGGCATGCCCGATCGGGTGAAGTGTCTGCATGTGCTCATCGCGTACGCGCTTGCTGAAGGCCCACAGCATTTCCGTTTGGGAACTGAGGCGGTGGCCATGGCCGCCGACCACGGCAAGCTTCGAGGCTCTGCTATCCCGCAGGATTGGCCCAGCGTAGAGGATCTGGGGATTGACTTGGCCCAGTTCGATTTCTCTAACGCGGAATAGGAGGGCTGCTATGACTCGCGTTGCTGCGATTGATTGCGGTACCAATTCGATTCGTTTGCTCATCTCTGAAGTTCAGGATGACGGCAAGGTCCGCGATATTACCCGCACCATGGAAATCATCCGCCTGGGAGAGGGAGTCGATGCCACTGGCGAAATCGCCCCTGCGGCTCTAGACCGCGCCCGCGTGGCCTTGGAAGGCTACGTACGCCAGATGAAGTTTGAGAAGGTCACCCGCGTGCGGATGGTTGCTACCTCCGCTACCCGCGATGCCAAGAACCAACAGGAATTCTTCGACATGACTGCTGAGTTGCTCGGCCAAATTCAGCCTGGCGCACAGGCCGAGGTCGTCTCGGGTGAGGAAGAGGCTCTGTTGTCCTTTAATGGCGCCGTGGCCGATGTGGAGCCAGACCGGGGGCCATTCTGTGTTATCGATTTGGGTGGCGGCTCGACCGAGTTCGTCGTAGGCACCGCAGATGGCGATATCTTGGGCACTCACTCGGCCCGCATGGGGTGCGTCAGGCTAACCGAGCGCATCATGCGTACCGATCCGCCAACCGAGTCGGAGATTGAGATCGCTTCCGAGTACGTCGGCGAGCGCACAGCGGAAGTAGGGAAGATAGTACCTATTTCTAAGGCCCGTACCATCGTCGGCTGCGCAGGAACTTTTACCACTCTTTCTGCATTGGCTCAGGGCCTTGAGCGCTACGACGCCGATGCCATTCACGGGTCTGAGCTCCGCTTCGATGCCCTGCGCGTGCTTTTGCAGCAGCTTATTAGCCTGCCTTCCGACGTCCGCGCCCTCAACCCCGTCATTCACCCCGGCCGTGCCGATGTCATCGGCGGTGGGGCCGTAGCCGTCGAAGGCATCATGCAGCTCATCGAGCGCAATTGCGATGCGCGCAGCTTTTTCATCAGTGAAAAGGACATTCTCGATGGCATTATCGCTGGTCTGGCTGCGGAGGGTACCCCTCGTTAACTCCCGCGGGGTGAGGTGGCCTAAAATATTCCTTGCCCTTGCCCCCATAGCCCAATCGGCAGAGGCAGTCGACTTAAAATCGATTCAGTGTGGGTTCGAGTCCCACTGGGGGCACCATGTGAAGTCTCGAGACATCGTTCCGGTCGGTGTCTCGAGATTTTTC
>ERZ1031292.56-NODE-56-length-51391-cov-98.060425_pt1 | contig 51391 bp, 65 predicted proteins | sample MGYA00518215_ERZ1031292 | MGnify/ENA primary metagenome ERZ1031292 (study PRJEB33718, sample SAMN03159822) | human skin metagenome | collected 2014-02-25 | study: EMG produced TPA metagenomics assembly of the PRJNA266117 data set (Human skin bacterial metagenome... | reverse complement strand
CGAGATGCTCAGGAGTCTCGTGGGCTCGGAGATGTGTATAAGAGACAGGACCCGGGGGAGGGGTGTTCGAAAAACATACCCCCTCCTTCATCGCCGCCCTCCTCGATATTTCCCCGGAGGGATATTTGAAAAGTCATTTTTGCATAAAACTATATTTTTTAAAGAGGAAAGTCAATGGAAGTTGGTCGAATCCCAGAAACTTATGATGATTACTTAGCCCATTACGGTCTAAACGTTAGATAAGACAAGTTTAAAAGGAGGGCGCGTGAATAAAGACAAAGAATCCAAGTCGTCTCGTCGACGCCGTCCTGCCACTTCTCCGGAAGCGAGAGAAAACCGCCTTATTTCTCTGGCGGTAGATCTGACAGAACAGCAGTTGATGGACGGAACTGCCTCCCCCTCGGTCATTACTCATTTTCTAAAGCTGGCTACGGAACGAGATCGGCTTGAAAGAGTTAAAATCGAGCGCGAGACCGAACTTCTCAACGCCAAAGTTGACGCCATCAACCAATCCAAGGAAATTCAGAAGCTGTACGAAAATGCTATGGCTGCGTTCCGCGGATATTCTGGGCAAGAGGAAGAAGAGCCTTACGAAGATGAAGACTAAATCTTACTCGGAGATGATTCAACACTCGACTCATGAAGAACGGGTAGAATACCTTATGCTTCATGGCTCCGTTGGACAAGACACATTTGGTTTCGATCGATATATGAACCAGGCTTTCTACAAATCTAGAGAGTGGAAAGATACTCGGAGACATATCATCCTTCGAGACGAGGGTTGCGATTTAGGCCTCAGAGACTATGAGATATTTGGTAGAATTCTGATTCACCACATTAATCCGATCTCTCCTAAAGACATAATTCATTCTTCGGATCTTCTGTTAGACCCAGAAAACTTAGTGTGTGTTTCTCACGACACGCACAATCTTATTCATTTCGGATACTCTTCGTCTATTATACCGCCTTACCAAGAGCGGCGACGAGGGGATACTAAATTATGGTAAGGAGCCATAGTATGTCTACTATTTACGACGAACTTAGCAATTCCTCTGATGTAAATCAGAATGATCCTAATCAAGAAGAGCTTTTCACCACCGATACACCCTCAACCAACGACCAAAATCATGCGACCCGCGATGATATTCTAGAGCCGGAGGATCAGAAAGAGGAGGTTGAAAACAAAAAGTTTGACTATCCTGCTTTTGAGGATGTTTTTCCCGAAGAGGATAACGACTCTAGTAAGAGTCTTCCTTCCCGCTACAAGGTAGTTCGAGGAGATACTATTCGAACTATTGCAGCTCGTTTTGGTATTTCCCCGGGATACCTTTCCGAAATCAATAATCTTGAAGATCCAAACACTCTTCGTAATGGATCGGTCCTCCGTCTTCAGAAGGAAGAATCCGCTGACGAAGACGATCAGGCTTCCGCTTCCGAAGAAGAGAGGGGATAAAACATAATGGAGAAAAGCATCCTCAAGTCTATTAAGAAAGTAGTGGGTGTCTCTCCAGACTACGACGTATTTGATGAAGATATTCTTATGGCCATCAATACGTCTTTCTCTACTTTAAACCAGCTTGGAATTGGACCTGAGGGTGGTTTCTCCATTGAAGATGAAACACCTACATGGTCTGACTATATTGGTGGAGACCCTAACTATAACTCAATAAAGACTTACATCCAACTCAAGACCCGCCTTCTTTTCGACCCTCCTGCGAATTCCATCATCAAGGGTGCCATCGACGAACAGCTTAAAGAGATTGAGTGGCGGTTAAACGTGCGGAGGGAGAATGATGTATGGAAGTCACCTACGACAACTACTTAGCCCACTACGGCGTCAAAGGCATGAAGTGGGGTGTGAGAAAAGACCAACACAGAAGCTATAAAGACGTAGCCACAAAAGTTGAGAATAGCACAACTCTTGATCGAGCTAAAGCAACGACCGGGATGTATAGATACTTTGCAACCGGCGGAAAGATGAAATCTTCTCAGAAGTATAGCGAAGAGTGGTACAATCATCTTGACACCGGAAAGAAGTACATCGAAAAAGGAAAAACACTAAACCGAGTAGTACGAGGTGTTGACGAAAGAGCTTTAGAAGGGCGTCTTTATGTAGCAACTCGAAAAGATGACTCGGAAATGTATAAAGCTACCATTCCCTACGTCCAAAAGAAGGGGTCTGCGGGAAAGAAGAAGTATCATTCGGTTTACCAGGTTAGTATGGAAACAAAGAAGAAGCTTTCCCTCCCTTCCGAAAAAGAACGAGTTGACACTTTTATCGAAACTCTGCAAACAAAGGACGGACGACAGTGGCTTAAGGATAATGGCTATCGCGGTGAGATCAACGAATTAAATGCTAAAGAGGTTGGCCTGAAGTATTATAAGAGGTTTAATAAATACGCAGGAAACCAGGCAGTGACGTTTAACGACACGTATTTCAACGCAGTTAAAAATAAAGGGTATGATGCAATCTTAGATGACAACGACGCTGGCGTTTGGAGTAAAGAACCAACAATTCTTCTATCTCCCAAATCCACAGTAAAGATCACTAAGGTTCGTCAGCTTTCGGCCGATGAGATTAACGAGGCCCAAAAGAACGTCATGAAACTTCGTGGGTTTGAAAAAGAAAGGGCTCGGGCATGACCGCAGGAGTGAATTATAATCTAGATTACGACAACTACTTAGCCCACTACGGCGTCAAAGGAATGAAGTGGGGCGTAAGGAAAGATCGACGGGGTGGAGCTAAGAGACAACGCAAGCAGACTTCTTCCGAAGACAAGCAAGAAGCTCGTCGGTTGATGAAGCAGACCTACACGAAGGGAACGCAATCTCTTTCTAACCAGGAGTTAGAAACCCTTAACCGTAGAATGCAGCTAGAGCAAAACCACAAAAATCTTCGAAAGAATACAGGACCTCTTACTAGAGCCGGAAAAAGTGCTGTGGTTACAATGGTTGCGGGAGCTGCGGGAGCTGCTTTAGCCTCCTATGCTAAGGATCAAGGAAAAGAGTACGCAGAGGAATACTTGCTTCCCTATCTAAAGAAAGCTGCGTCTAGCGCTAGAGCATAAGGAGAACAATGGCTCTCTCAAACACAGCAGTTCCCAAATACTATGGCGAGTTTCGAGAACAGGTTCTGCGTGGAGAGATTCCAGTCTGTCGAGAGATCTCTATGGAGATGAATCGAATAGACGACCTCATTGCAGATCCAAACTACTACTATGACGACCTCGCTGTTGAAGGTTTTGTCAAGTATTGTGAGAATGAGCTCACTCTGACGGATGGTAGCGACCTATTTTTGCTCCCTACTTTCAAACTCTGGGCCGAGCAGATATTTGGCTGGTACTATTTCGTTGATCGAAGCGTCTATGAGCCAAGCCCAGACAATCATGGCGGTCGATATGTAAAGAAGACCATCAAGAAGCGTCTCGTTACAAAGCAATACCTCATTGTCGCCCGAGGCGCAGCCAAGTCGATGTATGCTTCTTGCCTACAGTCTTACTTCTTGAACGTTGACACGTCGACCACGCACCAGGTTGTCAGTTCTCCAACCATGAAGCAGGCTGAAGAGATCATGGGGCCTCTTCGAACTGCCATCACAAGATCTCGAGGTCCGCTTTTCAAGTTCCTTACAGAGGGATCAGTGCAGAACACCTCGGGAAGCGCAGCCAATCGAGCAAAGATGGCCTCCACGAAGAAAGGTATTGAGAACTTTCTCACCAACTCCCTGATTGAGATCCGTCCGATGTCCATCGACAAACTTCAGGGACTCCGTCCTAAGGTCACAACTATTGATGAGTGGCTTTCTGGGGACATCCGAGAAGATGTTGTGGGTGCGGTAGAGCAAGGTGCTTCTAAGATGGACGACTATCTAATCCTTGCGGTAAGTTCTGAAGGCACGGTTCGTAATGGTTCCGGCGACACAATCAAAATGGAACTTCAGGACATCCTCCGAGGAGACTATCGCGCCCCTCATATTTCTATCTGGCACTACAAGCTTGATGATCTTGAGGAAGTTGCCCATCCTGAGATGTGGGCGAAGGCTCAGCCGAATATTGGAAAGACTGTAACGTACGAGACATATCATCTTGATGTCGAGCGTGCTGAAAAGGCGCCTGCTTCTCGAAATGATATTCTTGCAAAACGTTTTGGAATTCCAATGGAAGGCTACACGTACTTCTTTACTTATGAAGAGACGATCCCTCACCGTCCGAACGAGTTCTGGAAGATGCCGTGCTCTCTCGGAGCCGACCTCTCGCAGGGCGATGACTTCTGTGCGTTCACATTTTTGTTTCCGCTACACGACGGTTCGTTTGGTGTAAAGACTCGAAGCTATATTACTTCCCTCACCCTCTCTAAGCTTCCAGGAGCAATGAGAATGAAGTATGAGGAGTTTATCCAAGAAGGTTCGCTCCATGTTCTAGAGGGAACTGTTCTGGACATGATGGAGGTCTATGACGATCTTGATCAGTTCATTATATCTTGCAGCTACGACGTCAGAACTCTTGGTTTCGACCCATACAACGCTCGCGAGTTTGTGGAACGCTGGGAGCGAGAGAACGGACCGTATGGAATCGAGAAGGTTCGTCAGGGAAGTAAAACTGAATCGGTTCCTCTGGGCGAACTCAAGATTCTTTCAGAAGAGAGAATGCTTCTCTTCGATCAAGAACTCATGTCTTTCACGATGGGAAATGCCATCACTCTGGAAGACACAAACGGCAACCGAAAGCTCCTTAAAAAGCGTCTTGACGAAAAGATTGATAATGTCGCCGCTTTAATGGATGCTTATGTTGCCTACAAAGCCAATAAAGAAGCTTTTGAATAGGAGTAAACATGAGCACAATTTATAGCGATTTAGACTATGACGAGTATCTGGCTCACTACGGCGTCAAAGGTATGAAATGGCGTCCTGAGGGGCAGCGAGGTTTGCCTTATGACGCAAAGAACGCCGCTTCAGAAATTCGAGATGCTTATAAGGGAGGAGATTCCGGGTACGGATCTCTTAGAAAGTTCACTACAGATCGCCACGCCAGAGGGGTTGTGAATCGGGCGGCCAAGGTGGGTGAAAAAGCGCAACTCATTAAAGACGCTTCGGAAGAAATTCAAGTATCTGCAAAGGGCGGCGATTTTGGGTATGGTTCGGTCCAGTCTCTAGTAAAAAGCGATAAGCTAGCCCGTGATATTGTGAATGCGGCCGCATACGCCGGGGCGCAAAAGAAAAAGATCGATCGACATCTTTCTAGGGCGTTTGCAAAGTATGTTAGGAGGTAGTCATGTCAGTCGAATACGACAACTACCTAACCCACTACGGCGTAAAAGGAATGAAGTGGGGTGTGCGAAAGGACCAAAAGCGGTCTAGCCGACAACCAAGGACTGAAGAGCAAAAAGCTAAGCGAAAGCAAATTGCCAAGAAAGTAGCCATTGGCGTTGGTAGCGCAGCGGTTGTTGCTGGCGGAGCTTATGCGGCCTACAAGTTTGGACCAAAACTCAAGAACGTGTCTGTAAAAGACCTTGGTTCTATGAGAAAGTCTAAAGCGGGTAAGAACTCATTTGCGAAAGTTCAATCAGAATTTCAAAATGCCTTGGCTTCTGACATTGACACCTCGGTTCGCAAGTTCAATTCCTACAAACAAACTGCAAAGAACTCGGTCAGCCTTGACAACTCTCGAAAGACTAAGAAAGCAACTAACGCTCTAAAGGATTTTGGGAGCCAGATCAAGAATCGAACAAGCCGGGAGGACGCCAAGCGAGCCAGAGTTAGTGCGCAGATCCTTAACGAGCAAAAGAACCTGTACAAGGATTCTGTGTTCGACCGAACTAACAGCATCACAAACAAGAGGGCTGCTAAAGAAACTAAGCGTCAAGAATTTCAAGAGAATGTTCAGCTTGCAAAGCAGGTTGTCAATAAAGGCGCAGAAGCTGCTGGGTATATTCGGAAGGACGTTAAGAGCGGAAAGAGCGTAAAGGACGCCTCCAAGCATCGTCTGGCTCAAGCGGGCGGAGACTTTGCTAAGGATATGTTCGATAAAGAACTTTCCAAGAAGTTTGGGAGGTAGTGTGACTGTCGCATTAGACTACGACGACTACTTAGCCCATTACGGCGTCAAAGGCATGAAGTGGGGTGTTAGAAAAGACCGAGGAAGCTCTAGTTCCAAACCCTCCAAGCGCGCTAAGGTTACTTATAAGGAACGTAAATCTTATGAGTACCAAAAGAAAGGGCTTTCCAAAGAAGAAGCAGACGCTAAAGCCGCTAAAGCCGCTAAAGTTGCCAAGGCTAGAAAAGCAGTTCTTATTCTGGGTGGAGTTGCAATGGTGGCCGCGGCAGGCTATGTAGCAGGAGACCGCCTTGCTAAAGACTACGTTGGCGTTAATCTAAAAAGCGGTGCAATGCTTCAAAATGTGAATAACATCGGCGGGTCTAAGCCTCAAAAAGAAGGTATGCTGTATGTCACATTTAAGAATCATGATAATAAACAGTATCGGTCCAGATTTGCATCTGAGGTCTTTATTCGTGATCGAAGCAAAGATGTTTTCTCTACCAAACTAAGCGCGATTGAACCCATTAAAGCTCCTAGTAACAAAAAAGCCGAGAAGCTTTACGAAGAGTACAAAAGAAAAGTTCGTGGTTCCGATCTTTATGCACCAGAGAATTATAAAGCTTTTAATAAGGACTTAAATTATGTCGGAAAAGAAAAAGACAAAAAAGCTTTCACCGACTTTATGAAATCAAAAGGGTATAACGCTATCATTGATTTGTATGACCAAAGACCTCTTTATGGGGCCAAAAAGCCAACAATTCTTCTGGACTCAACTAAGACTGCAACTACGGTCGGGCATGAGAAGCTTTCAGAATTTATGTCGGACAAAGGGACGAGTAGGATGTCCTCCAAAAAAGCATACCTTAAAGGTGCAAAGGTTGCCCTAGCCTTGGGGTCATTTGGAGTCGCTCCTTTTGAAGTTAATGAAGCGCTCAAAAAAAGATCAATGAACAAACAAGTAGACCAATACTTTAACGACCATCCAAACACCGAGATGTCCCCCACAGAGGTGTACATGATGATCGCTAAAGATCGGAAGAGAGGAGGTGACAATGCCGCCTAGTATTAAAGATCGTCTAGCGCACGCCTGGAATGCGTTTAATAACAACGACAAAGACCCGGAAGATGACTACCGTCTTAATTATCAGTATGCGGGTCCGCAGCTAATTCGCCCCGATAAGATTCCGATTCGTATCACAAATGAAAAGACGATTGTCGTCCCGATTCTTAACCGACTAGCGATGGATGTCGCTGCGGTATCCCTCAAACACGCGAGGGTTGATGAAAACGACAACTATCTCGGAGATATGGATAGCGATCTGTCTAATTGCTTAAACATAGAAGCAAATCTAGACCAAGCGGCCACCGCCTTCAGACAAGACATTGCAATGACTTTGTTTGATCATGGCGTTGCTGCTATCGTCCCGGTCGACACTTCACTAAATCCGAATAAAACCGGGGGTTTTGACATCAAGACGCTTCGGGTCGGAGAGATCACCGCTTGGTATCCTCAGCATGTCAAAGTAAATCTCTACAATGAAAAAATTGGTAAGCGTCAAGAAATTGTGCTTCCCAAGAAGTTTATCGCAATTGTAGAGAACCCTCTATATTCAGTCATGAATGAGCCCAACTCAACTCTCAAGCGGCTCATGCATAAGCTTAATCTTCTTGACCAGATTGACGAGCAAAACGGGTCGGGTAAGTTGAACATGATTATTCAGCTTCCCTACGTCATTAAGTCAGAAGCACGAGAGAAGCAGGCTGAACAGAGGCGCACCCAGATTGAGATGCAGCTTCGAGAGAGCAAGTACGGCATTGCCTACACGGATGGAACTGAGAAGATTACTCAGCTGAACCGTCCGGTTGAGAACGACCTTCCGCGTCAGGTTGAAAACCTAACCGATCTTCTTTACAGCCAACTTGGCCTAACAAAGGAGATTATGGATGGTACTGCTGACGAACAGGTCATGCTCAACTACAACAACCGAACTATTAAGCCGATTGTCAAGGCTATTTCGGAGGCAATGACTCGAACGTTCCTTTCGAAGACAGCCCGAACTCAGGGTCAAAAGATCATCTTTGTTAAGAATCCGTTTGAGCTTGTTCCAGTCAACAACCTTGCAGAGATTGCTGATAAGTTCACTCGAAACGAAATTCTTACGGCAAATGAGATCCGTTCTGTCATTGGCGTTCGTCCTTCCGATGATCCGAAGGCAGACAAGCTAGTGAACAGTAACATGCCTCAACCCCCAGAGAGTGAGATTCCTCCGGTTGAAGCGGAGTTAGCGCCTGAAGAAGGCGACTACTAAAAGTTTGAAAGGAGACTTCAAAATGGAAGCTGATTTTAGCGGCTACGCTACTAAAGTCGGTCTGAAGTGTTCTGATGGTCGAACCATCATGCGGGATGCGTTTGCTTCTCAAGATGGTTCCAAGGTGCCGCTAGTCTGGCAGCACAACCATCACGACGCTTCTAATGTTCTCGGTCATGCAATGCTCGAGAACCGAAACGACGGCGTTTATGCGTACGGTTTCTTTAATGAGACAGACGCAGGACAGAACGCAAAGGCTCTTGTTCGACATGGCGATATCAATGCGATGTCTATCTATGCGAACAACCTTGTCGAAAAGTCGCGCAATGTGATGCACGGTCAGATTCGCGAGGTGAGTCTGGTTCTTTCGGGCGCAAACCCAGGCGCCCTAATCGACAATGTAAACATCCGACACTCCGATGGTTATCTAGAGGAACTCCCCGATGAGGCCATCATTACCACTGGTCTTTCACTGAAGCACGAAGATAATGCTGACGAGACCGAAACCGATTCCACTTCTAACAATTCTAACGAGGAGAAGAACATGGCTGAGCGCACCGTACAGGACGTCTTCGATGAGATGACCGAAGAGCAGAAGAACGTTGTCTACTTCATGATCGGCACCGCCCTTGAGGACGCGGGCGTCGATACTGGAGCAGAAGGCGATGGCGAAGAGGAAGAACTCGCACAGTCTGCTGTTGGTCCCGACAGCTACATCACTCACAAGGAAGCATTTGAGATGACTCGCAACGTATTTGAGATGGCAGCAAACGAGAACTCCATCAAGCACTCTAACGACCGTCCGCAGCTCGACTCTGATGAGGTGCAGGCGATTGTCCACGACGCTCAGAAGATCGGCTCCTTCAAGGAAGCTGTTCTGATGCACGCAGACGAGTACGGCATTGAGAACATTGACTACCTGTTCCCGGATGCTCGCACGATCACCAACACCCCGGAGTACCTCAAGCGTCGTACCGAGTGGGTTGACAAGGTCCTGGGCGGTATCAAGAAGTCTCCGTTCACCCGCATCAAGTCGGTTTACGCTGACCTCACTGCGGAGGATGCCCGTGCTCGAGGCTACGTCAAGGGCAACCGCAAGAAGGAAGAGATCATCAAGCTCCTGAAGCGAACGACCGAGCCGACCACCATCTACAAGAAGCAGAAGCTGGATCGCGATGATATTATCGACATCACCGATCTGGATGTGGTTGCTTGGATCAAGGGAGAGATGCGCCTGATGCTCGACGAGGAAATTGCCCGCGCGATCCTCATTGGTGATGGTCGTGAGTACGGCAACGAAGACAAGATCGACGAGACCAAGATCCGTCCGATTGCATACGATGACGACATGTATGCGCACCAGGTTGTGGTTGACTCCAGCGCAAACGCGGAGGCCATCATCGAGGCTATGATCCGTGCTCGCTCGGCATACAAGGGTTCCTCCCAGCCGACTCTGTTCACCACTCTGCCGTTCCTGACCGATATGCTTCTGGTCAAGAACAAGATTGGCGACCGCGTCTACGAGTCCAAGGAAGACCTGGCAAACGCTCTTATGGCTAAGGAGATCGTTGAGGTCGAGGTCATGGAGGACACCAATATTCTCGGTATCTACGTGAACCTTCCGGACTACACCGCTGGTGCCGACAAGGGTGGCGAGGTGTCCATGTTCGACGACTTCGACATCGACTACAACCAGTACAAGTACCTCATTGAGACCCGCATGTCTGGTTCCCTGACCAAGCCGAAGTCTGCTGTGGTCATCAACCGTGCTGCTGGTATCAGCGTCACCCCGATTTCCCCGTCCTTTGACTCCGCAACCAACACGGTGAAGATTCCGGAGATTGAGGGCGTGATCTACAGCATCGAGGGTATTGAGGTTCCTTCCGGTGACGAGAAGATCACCTCCACCACCGAGGTCCAGGCTAAGCCTGCTTCCGGTTACGCCTTCCCGTCCAACATCGTGACCCACTGGACCTTCGTTCCGACTGAGGTCTAGTCAATGAGGTTCTGCGGCAAAGTCGGTTACGGCGAAACCACTGAGGTCCGCCCCGGTATCTACGAAGACGTTATCACGGAGCGTACCTACTACGGGGATGTCATTCGCAATTCAAGGCGTATGAATGAAATTGGCGACCGGGTTGTTGGCGATATTTCGGTCAGCAATCGCATCAGTGTAGTCGCCGATGAATTTGCCTATGAGAACTTCTTTAACATGAAATATGTCGAGTGGAATAACGTTCTATGGGAGGTCTCTGAGATTGACGTAGAGCGTCCTCGACTTATTTTATCATTAGGGGGTGTTTATCATGGGCCGACGCCTTGAGCTCCAGTTTTTGCTTGAGCAAATTCTTGGTAGTAGAAACGTATATTTTCAACCCCCATCCAACATAGTCTTAAAATTTCCCTGCATTATATACAACAGAGAGCGGTTTGAAACAACAAATGCAGACGATATAGACTATCTTACTAGAACTCGCTATGAGGTCACGGTTATAGACCGAGATCCAGAAAGCAATATTCCCCGTCGAGTTAATGAAATTCCGAATTGTTCTCACAATCGGTTTTTCACGAACGACGGGTTAAATCATGACGTATTCGAACTCTATTTTTAGGAGACTAAAATGGCTAAGCTTGCATGGGATGCTCAGGGCTCCCGAATTTACGAAACCGGCGTCAGCCGAGGTGTTCTTTACTTGAACGAACCGTCCCAGTCTAAGCCCTACTCTAAGGGTGTTGCTTGGAACGGCCTTATCAGTGTTAATCAGTCCCCGTCGGGTGCCGAGCCGCAGCCGATTTATGCTGATAACATTAAGTACCTGAACCTGATGTCTGAGGAGGAGTTCAGCGCAACCATCGAGGCGTACACCTACCCGGACGAGTTTGCTCGTTGCGACGGTCTGTATGCAGTTCCTGCTTCTGGAAATCTTGCGGCAAGCCTTTCGGGCATCACCATCGGTCAGCAGAACCGAGAGACTTTTGGTTTCTCTTACCGAACCATTCTTGGTAACGATGAGAAGTACAACAACTACGGTTACAAGATTCACCTGGTTTACGGCTGCCTTGCTGCTCCTTCCGAAAAGTCTTACCAGACAATTAACGACTCCCCGGAGGCGCTGACCTTCTCCTGGTCTGTTTCGACTACTGGAGTTGCTGTAAATGATGGGGCCGACACTCTTAAGCCCACCTCTCTCATTACTCTGAACTCCACCTTGCTTCCGAAGAAGTTTATGGATGCCATTGAGAAGGTCCTTTACGGGGATGCGACGACCGGTCCTCGCCTTCCGCTTCCGGATGAGGTAATTTCCCTCTACCGTTCAAACGCGGCTGCATAGAAAGAGAATACAGAGTGCTTAAGATTACAGTAGTAACGCGAGATGACTATGACGAAGAGCAAAACAAATTTGTTACTGAGTCTAGAGATGTTGTTCTTGAGCACTCTCTTCTTTCTCTTTCAAAATGGGAGGCAAAGTATGAGAAGCCTTTTCTAGGAAACCCATCTTTGGATTCCCAAGCTTTGGCTGACTACATTGAGTTCATGAACCAAGACGAAGAGCCTTTGGGAGAAGAACTCATTGCTAGTCTCAGCCAAGACAATCTTTCATTAATAAGTGAATACATCGAATCAAAACAAACTGCCACCTGGTTTAGTTCTATAGAAGATGAGGGAGCCGCGACTTTAAATCGCCAAGTCATTACGTCTGAGTTGATTTATTACTGGATGTTCTCTTACAGAATCCCCAAAGAGTGTGAAACGTGGCATTTGAATCGGTTAATTACTCTCATTAGGGTTTTTGGGGAACAGAACAAACCTAAGCAGAAGATCTCGCCGCAAAAACAGGCTGAGATGTATCGCGATCTTAATGAGAAGAGAAAAAAAGAGTTGAACACATCGGGATAAGGGTAATAATGACAGTATTAGATTTTGCAGCATCGCTGCCGTCTGCGGAGTCAATCAAGAAAAAGGGTCATGAAGGTGTAATTCTTTATTGTGCCCCTCCTCGAGCCGGTTGGATGAAAGCCAAACAGCCTCCTCGCTCATATCTTGATTCTCTTGATCAAAATGGAATTAAATTCGGTTTTGTTTGGCAATACCGTGGCGGAAACATCGGTCTTCAATCGTCTGATGTTGGTCGAGGACGAGAGGGCGGAGTCCAGGACGCTAAAGAAGCTCAGCGGTATCTTAACTCAGTTAAATGTGGAGGACATCCTGTATTTTTCGCTGTAGACTTTGACTGTATGCTTCGAGAGTGGAACGAAACGGTTTCTGAATATTTTCGAGGAGCCATTAGTGTTCTTGGAAAGCAGAGAGTTGGAATTTATGGACACTCGAAAGTCGTAGCTTGGGCGCAAGAAGATGGTCTTGTGGCTGATGCTGGAAACGGACGCTGCCTCGGCTGGGTTACTAGGTCGTGGAGCGCCCAAGACAAAGCCAGGGATTATGCGGTTCTTTATCAGGGGGTTCACAACGTAACAGGACCGGATGGGGTTCAGGTGGACATTAACGACGTGTACACCCCTGAGTGGGGTTGGCGTGGTCTTCCCGTTTCTCGAAAAGTAGAAGTTCCTTCGGTACGAACTAAGATGGTTCCTAAAAAAGGGTTTGAGAACCTCAAGCCTAACCCGGCTCACCGAGGAGATCCTCATTGGCTTCCTATGCTTCTTAAGGCGTTTGGAGTCCCTGTCAAGCTCATGCCCGGATGGGATCAGTGGGGGATGGGCGACTTTGATAAGATTTGGGGCGTGGGAAACCACCATACTGGGTCGAACAACACGTCCGAGTCTTATATTGCTCGAAACCCTAGGCTAGAAAACGGTCTATCTGCCCAGATTCATTTGTCTCGAACCGCTCCATATTACGCAACCCTCTGTGGAGTAGGCATTGCTTGGCATATGGGAAAGGGGTCTTATCCGGGTCTTCCCACTAATAACGCCAATCCGTTCCTCATCGGTATTGAGGCTCAGTCGGATGGTGTCAGCCGTTGGCCCGAAGGAATGCTCGACATTTACTATCGCATTAACGCGGCTATTCTCTGGTATCTTGGTCTCCCTGTCTCACATGCTATTTCCCACTGGGAGTATTCCATGGCAGCACAGGGAAAGTGGGACCCAGGCGCTGGAGACGGCGTATCCGGCCATGTTATGAACATGGATCACTTCCGTTCACGAGTACAGCACTACATTGACAATCCGCCATTCCTTGAAGGAGTTACTGAAATGACCAACCCGCTTGATGAAAAGCATTCCTCTCGTTACCCCGGTTCGACTTATACGGGAACTTTGCGAGATTTTATTCTCAACACCGACGCTCACTCATTCGCATCTCGAGTAAACACTGAGAAACTTCTCCTGATCGCGCAAGAGAACAACAAGATTCTCAAGTCTCTTGAAAAGCGAATCGACGTCCTCGAGAACCAGAACGCAACTTCTTAGGAGCAATCAAAATGGCATATAACAAGCAGACTTTGAACTCTGTAAATCAGATCGCTAATAACCTTTACGAAGAGCAGTCGTATTTTCGAGAGAAGAGCAACACCATTGTAACTATCATTGGTTTTGTTCTCACGGCCCTGATTTCTGGACTAACATATTTGGTCGAATCCGACACCGGTTCTCTCCCGTCTTGGGTACCTGGGGTGATTCCATTTCTGGGAATGATTCTTACTAGCCTTGGCGTGTCTCGGACTAAGAACGGCTGGACTAAGTCAAACCTCAAGTCTCTCGACAACGCTATCCTTGACACAATTGATGCCCATCAGGATGACAAGGTTGCTCCTCAGATCCCAGAAATTTACAACCCAGGTGTTCAGGAGGAATCTCCCGAGCGTGACTCTACTCGTGTGATTGGAGTGGAGCGAAATATTGCTGAAAGCATGGACTACGCAGCAAAGAAGATCGCCAATGAAGAACTTCGATAAAAAAGAGGCGATGCAATGCTTTAAGAAGATTGTTCATTCCGACCCGATGATTATTTTTATCTTGGGTTGGGCAATCTTCTCAAAGGGCGTGTCGTATCTTCCTTTAGGCGATGATCAACAATTCCGTCATCCGTTTGAGTCTAACATTTCAGAAGACTTCTTGGTTATCTTCTGGGTGGTAGTCGGCGCAAACGCAATGATCTCGGCTTTCGTTCAAAGGTCTGTGTATCAAGCCATATCATTTGCAGCGTGTATTGGAACTCTGGTTTTATGGGGGTTCGGATTCATCGTTTCGAAGGACTTCTTCTTCATGCAAACTGGGTCCATCTACATGGGTTTTGCTTTGGTTGCGGTAATCGCAATTAACCGAGGGCGGCGAAACCAAATTACGATAGAGAAGTCTGAGGAGTGACTATGGCTTTGAACATGGAGTCGTTAGGGCCAGTCGCGACACTGATTGCGTTTATCTTCTCAACCATTGTAGCGGCTTATGTGAAGATTAAGATGGACAAGACTGACGACACCAGTGAAGTAAGTAAGAAAGTTGAACAAGCAGTCAATCTTGACAAAGCCGTAGAGCTTCTTGCCAGGAGACTCAGTGCGGTAGAAGAAGACAACGCTAATTTAAAGAGTGAAAACGCGAGAATTATAGAGGAAAACACTCGGATTAAGCAGCGTCTGGAAGAGATGGAGGAGATAGAGGAAATTGCTAAAGAGCGGTACCCTCTTGTACTTCGAACTCTTAAGGACATGAGGGACGAAAACCCTAACACAAAAGTCTCCATTCCTTATCAGATTATGGACGACTTTAAATCTCTTTAAACGATTCAAAATGGGAGTAGGACATGGCAGGAATTGATCACTATTTTTTAAATGGACCTAGAAATTCTCGTCCTCACCGTTTTGGAATAGACCGGGGGTTTCTTCTATCCGAAGAAGAATATGTAAGCAGGCCTTGGCCGGGACTTATTTCAGTAGAAAACCAGCCAACCTCAAAAGATACAGAGTCTGTTTACATTGATGGAGAGCGTATTCTCTCTCTACCTCCGGTCTATGATGAGACTTTTATTCTAAAAGCGTACAGCTATCCTGAAACGTTTGAGCGATTTATGGGGGTTGATAATCCGACCAATCCTCTGAACCGAAGAAAGTCTTTGTATAAAGTTCATGATGTAGGAACATCTGATAGATTTGGATTCACCTACAGAACTAAGGAAGGTGACGGACGGTGGGTTGTACATATTTATTTAGGATGTACAGCTGAATTTCAGCCCTATAACTCTCAAACTGTAAACGCTAACGTTAATCTAACTGAATATGCTTGGAAAATTACACCAAACAAAGTCAACATTAAAGATGACATTTACACATCACACATTTCTGTACACACAGATGTGTTCGATGGACACCCTGGGCTTCTAGGAGAATTCTATCGTATTTTGTACAGCGGTCTTCATCAATCATATAAAAACAGATCTTTTAAAATTGAAAAACTTATTGAGTTTTTAGATTTTGTAGATAATCCTGAAGAATATCGACTATACAATGGATACGAGACGTCTGATGAATGGACTCTTGTGGGTCCAAACTATACCTATAGGTCATATTCTGATCCTAGTAGCTATAGGGGACTTAAACCAGAGTCTCAAGGAGACAAGTGGACTGCATACAAAATTGATGGTTCTGTAAATGAAGCAACCGGCCGATTTGATATTAAAGACGGCCCTTTAACTGAGGAGTAACATGGCTACTGTATCTGGAAAGTCATCTAATTGGATTGATTCTCAGATTAATGAGATTAAAAGCAGACTTAATGCTGTCGAAAGAGAAGTCCCGGTCAAGTATGAAGTCCGAAGCGATGGAAAGCTGTGGATTGAAACTAAGGGACAATCTTATGGAAAAAGTATTGGCTATGTTGTTGGCCCCGGAATTTATGTAGCCGGAACCAAATCAAGCACAAACTACCTCCCCAAGCCTCAAGACGCTGTTATTGGAGAAGCCTGGGTTGTTGGAAGTCAAGGAAACTTGTACATCAATAACGGAAGCCAGTGGGTTAACGCCGGTGCGCTTCAAGGTCCTAAGGGCGATCAAGGTCCTCCGGGACCGAAAGGCGATCGAGGGCCCGAAGGCAATCAGGGACCAGTCGGTCCAACAGGTCCAGCAGGTCCTAGAGGCGCTACAGGCCAAAAAGGTCCGGCCGGGCCAGTCGGTCCAACAGGCCTAAGAGGAGAACAAGGATTAAACGGACTTCTTTATACCGATCTTACAGGAGGCGATAATCTTAACGACATCAAAGAGGCTGGAGTCTACGTCCAAAATAAGAGTGTAGACGCGACGACAGAAAAAAACTATCCCGGATATTATGCTGGGTATCTGGAAGTCATTAACAATAAAGAGGGGGTTAATTCACATTCTTTCATTCTTCAAAGATACACCACTTACCTAGCGGCCGATATATATGTTAGAGTTTATTATCAAGGAAAGTGGAGAGATTGGCGTAGGTATTCTCCCTCCTAAGTTTAGTAAATATGTTCTCACTAGAATTCGACGGGGATTTCCCGCAGACTCGTAAGTTCCTAAATCGAGTCTCCACCACAAATATCAAATCAATTCTTGATAAGTACGGTCGGGAGGGTGTCTCGGCCCTTGCAGGAGCAACCCCGAAGGATTCTGCGCTGACTTCGGAGTCCTGGACGTACGAAACCGAAGCAACTAAAAACGGCGCAAGGATTGTGTGGTCTAACACAAACGTTAATAACGGTGTTAACATCGCAGTCATTATTCAAACCGGGCACGCCACGAGAAACGGAGGGTATGTCCGTGGTGTAGACTACATCAACCCAGCTTTACGTCCCATTTTTCAACAAATTACAGATGAACTCTGGAAAGAGGTGACAAAGTAGTATGGCGACAATCGACGAGCGCGTTGTCAAGATGCGCTTTGATAACAAACAGTTTGAGAGCGGCGTTAAAGAAACTATGTCGCTTCTTGACAGGTTCAAAAAAGCATTTAATTTCGATAAGTCCAAAGATAGTATCTCTTCGGTCTCCTCTGCTATTGGAAAAGTCTCGTTCGAACCCCTCCGAATCGGTATCGAGACGAGCCAGCAGGGTTTTGGGGCCATGCAGTCTATTGCACTTGGTGCTTTAACAAGCATTGGCGCTCAAGCAGTCCAGACAGGGAAGCAGTTAATTAACTCCCTCAGCATGGAGCAAATTAACGCGGGCTTCCAAGAGTACGAACTCAAAATGGGATCTATTCAGACCATCTTTGCGAATACTCGTGCTCATGGAACCTCGATGGATGAGATTTATAAAAATCTTGACGAGCTGAATACCTACGCAGACAAAACCATCTACAACTTTGGCGATATGACCCGAAACATCGGTCTGTTCACAAACGCCGGTCTTGAGATGGAAGAGTCTACGCAGATGATTAAGGGCTTCTCAAATGCCGCTGCGGCTTCGGGAACCAATGCTTCTGCGGCTGCGAACGCTGCATACCAGCTCTCCCAGGGCTTGTCTGCGGGATATTTGACCGCAATGGACTGGATGTCTCTGACGAACGCTGGCATGGGTAACAAAAACATGCAGCGAGACCTGATTGCTATTGCCGACGCTATGGGAACGTTTTCGAACGGCTCCAAGACAGCAGAAGACGCCACCAATGACTTCAAGGGGTCTCTTGCCGAGGGTCAGTGGCTCACTAAAGAGGTCATGTCGGCATATCTGCGAACCATGTCGGGCGATATGGATGATGCAGCTCTGGCGGCTATGGGTTTGTCGGAAGAAGTTCGTAAGTCCATGCTCGAAAACGCCAAGAACGGCGAAGAGGCAGCGACTAAGGTTCGAACGTTTACCCAGCTGATGGATACGCTTAAAGAAGGCGTCGGTTCTGGCTGGGCTCAGACTTGGGAACTTATTTTCGGTGACTTTGAGGAAGCCACCGAGCTCTGGACCAAGGTAAATGATCGTCTTGAGCCCATGCTCGCAAACATCGGAGAGGCCCGAAACGAACTTCTTAAGGCCTGGCGAGATTCTGGCGGAATTCAAAAGGCATTTGATGCTCTCGGAAACACCTTCAACTTCGTTGCGAGTGTCGTCAACGTTGTTAAAGAAGCTTTCCGGAATGTCTTCCCTCCTGTGACGGTAGACACGCTTAACGCCATCTCTGATTCGATGCTTGCTTTCTCCCAAAAGCTTGTTCTTAGTGACGAAGCGTCTGATAAACTTCGACGGACTTTCGAAGGTCTTTTCACTGTCGGTCGACTTGTTGGAGACGTCCTTGGCGCGGTTGCTAGCGCTGCGTTCGATTTCTTCAAGACAATTTCGAGTGGTTCTGGAAACATCCTCGATATTACCGCTGCTATCGGCGACTGGATTGTTAATCTTCGCGAGGCAATTCATGAGTCCGGGCTTCTTAAAGATATTTCTAGCATTGTTGGGTCGACGCTCTCCATTGTTTGGAAGGTTGTGACAGACCTAGCCCGCGGCTTTATTTCTTTGTTCGACGGAGTTTCGCTAAACACGGGCGGGTTTACAGGCCTTGTTCACGCTTTTGCAGAATGGCTCGAGCATGTTGCTGAAGCAATTCAAAATAGCAACCTTTTAACAGGCGCCTTTGAGATTCTCGGCGGCGTTGTCGGGGGCCTCGGATCTATATTCGGTTCGGCTTTGGGTGGGGTGGTTTCCCTTTCGAGCGCCCTAAGCGAATTTTCCGGAAACATATTTGGCTATATTGGTTCCGCGTTCTCATCCCTGTTTGATGCCGCTCAGGGAGTGTTTAACCTTCTGTTTAAGGGTGATTACACGGGTGGCATATTTGGTCTCGAAGAAGATAGCTGGATCGTCGGTGTTCTTCTTTCTATCAACGACGCGCTCAACACCCTTTGGAATAGCATCACCAATGCAAACTGGGGCGAGATTCTGGCCGGAGGCGGTGTTGCCATATTTGGCGCTGCTATCTGGAAGCTAAAGAATACAATTGTTGACTTTGTCGAGACAATTAAGGAAGACGGACTTAAACTTGGTTTCCTTGATTCCATCACGGGGACTTTCGACTCTGTAAAGGGCATGTTCGATCAGCTCACCGGAACTCTAGAGACTATGCAGCAAAACCTGCAAGCAGACACTCTTTTGAAGATCGCGGGTGCTGTTGGCATTCTTGCTGCTTCGGTAACAGTTCTGTCTGGCATTCCGGCAGATGATCTAATGAAGGCTTCTGCCGCTATCGGCGTATTGGCAGCCGAGTTGGTCGCAGCCATGGCTATGCTATCAAAGATTCAGTTCACTGGGTTTGCTAAACTTCCGGCTCTCTCTGCTGCTATGGTAGCGCTTTCCTCCTCGGTTCTTATTCTAGCCTCTGCTGTAAAGAAACTGGCAGATCTTGATCTCGCTTCCATGGCAAAGGGTCTTGCAGGAGTGGCTGCCTCCGTAGGAATATTAGTTGCGGCTGTAAACGCTCTGCCGAACGAAGGAAAGTTGATCTCTAGCGCGGCCGCTATGAATTTGATGGCCACTGCTATGTTGATCATGGGAGAGGCTGTCGAGAAGTTCGGCAACATGGATCTTGGGGATATGGCCCAGGGTCTTGCTGGAATTGCTGGAGCGCTAGGTATTCTAGTAGCAGCCATGACCGCCATGCCAACAGAAAAGATGATCTCTACTTCTGTGGCTCTCAACCTCGTTGGGACTGCTCTGAATATTGTGGGGTCGGCCGTTGAGAAGTTCGGAGAAATGGCTCTTGATGATATGATTCAGGGGTTGTTTGGAATTGGAACGGCTCTTGCGCTTCTTGCCGCTACAATGACTGCTATGCCGACAGAAAAGATGATTTCTACTTCTGTGGCTCTTAACCTCGTTGGTTCTGCTTTGAATCTTGTGGCTGAAGCAGTTCGAAAATTTGGAGAGCAGTCTCTCGGCGACATGGTTCAAGGCCTAGCAGGAATTGCCGGGTCTATGGGAATTCTTGCCGGGTCCCTTAGGATGATGCCAGCAAATCTTCCGGTTATGGGGGCTGGGCTAATTGCTGTTGGCGGCGCTCTAAATATTATTGCTAGCGCTATTTCTAAGATCGGCTCCCTCAGCCTTGGCGACCTTGCTAAGGGTCTAGCGGGTATTGCTGGATCTCTAGGAATCCTTGCTGTCGGGCTCAACGCCATGAACGGCGCTCTTTCTGGTGCAGCCGCACTAACAGTTGCCGCTGGCGCACTGGCAATGTTGGCTCCAGTTCTCTTGACTTTGGGGAATATGGACCTTGCTGAGATTGGAAAGGCTCTTGTGGCTGTTGCCGGAGCCTTCGGTATCATTGGAGGCGCGGCTGCTCTACTCACTCCGGTTATTCCAGCTATGATGGGTCTTGGCGCGGCTTTGGGTCTTATTGGTCTTTCTGTTACGGCAGCTGGGGCCGGAATGCTAGCCTTGGCTTCTGCAATGGGTATGTTGGCTGGCCCGGCCGGAGCCGCTATTGTCGTTCTAGAGCAGCTTCTTGGTCTTATTCCGAAGATGCTAACAGAGCTTGCCAAGGGACTTACAGCGCTTGTCGTTCAGCTTGGGGAAAGCGCAAAGGAAATCGTAGGAGCAATAGCAAAGCTTGCTACCGAGATTCTCACCCAAGTTAGTGCGGTTATTGTGAAAACAATGCCGAGTATCGTCGAGGCTTTCGGCGCGATTATCGGCGGAATTATGCAGGCTATTATTGAGAATGCTCCGCAGATATTTGAGGCGTTTAGCACTCTTCTTTCTGGGGTAGTTGGGATTATCGTTGAACATGCCCCGGAAATTATCCAGGGGTTCTTGACTATATTTTCGGAAATTCTTGCAGCCCTATTCGAGTTCATTCCTCAAGTTGTGGGAGGATTTGTCGGTATGCTCGCCGATACCCTCCAAGCCATTGCAGACCACCTCCCTGCGTTTATTCAGGCAGCCGCTGATATTATTGTTAATTTCTTGAATGGAATTGCAGATAATCTTCCGCGCGTGATTGAGGCGGGTGTAAATATTGTCCTGTCTCTCATCGAAGGTGTAACTCGAGAAATTCCGCGCTTTGTAGAGCAAGCAGCGACAATGATTATCGAGTTCATCCACAAACTTGCGGATGTTATTCGAGAAAAAGGGCCCGAAATTGGAGATGCGGCCGCCGATCTTGGTCTCGCTATCATCGAGGGTATTACTGGAGCCCTGTGGAGCGGAGTTAAGCGTGTTGGAGAAGCCGCTGTAGACATGGCTAAGAGCGCTCTTGACGGCGCAAAGGATTTCTTGGGAATCCACTCTCCTTCTAGGGAGTTCTGGAAGATCGGCGATTTCGTTGTTCAAGGCTTTGCTAATGGTATTCGAGAGAACGCCGGGCAAGCTGTGAAAACTATGCAAAACGTTGCCGAAAGAGTCCGGGATGCTGGCGAAGATTTTGCAGTTCCGTTTACCAAGGGCGTTGGAAACATCTTTGGCTTGGTCGGGGCTGGAATTGATAATATCGCCAGAAAGAGCAAGAAGAAGGCCGACCGAATTGCTCGTGATCAGGCCAAGATTGCCGGACACATGGGCGACATCATTGAAACCTCATGGCGAGACGAGCCCGAAGGGATATTTAGCTTCTCGGCCGATGAATGGAAGATGATGTATGAAGGAGTCGGAAATCTTGGCGACGCCTTTGCGGCTCTTAATAAGAATGCTGAAGACGGCTCCCCCTACGCCTACTCATATTCAGACGCTGAACGAGCAGGGAGGAACCAATACGCTGCATATAATGAAGGAGCTTCCGAAGGATTTACAAGCTATCAGAGATCTGAACAGGTTCGTCAAAATAGCATTGTAAGAAACGTCTTCGATTTCTTCGGGAATGTAGATAGGAAGGCCCGGGCGTTCGGCTCAAGGGTTGGCGACACTGTAGGTGAGATTCAAAACATTCTTTTCTTCGGAAAGTACGGAGAGACGGATAACCCCTTCAATATATTTGGCCTTAGGGATGAATCTAGCCCGTTCGTAGACTTCTTATTTAACATCAGGGAGACTGCGGTAAAAACCTCCACCGACGTGAAGAATTCGTTTGCTAGCTTTGGAAAGACTATTTCCACATCCATTAATCGCGGTATTTCCGGTGGATGGGGAGGAATCATTGCTAACTTTGGTGCTGGAACGAACCGATTTATTTCTTCCGTTAAAGATAAGCTAAAGATTCGATCGGTATCTAACAACATCAGGCCTGTGTCTACAACCTTTATGGAGTTCGGACGAAATATTTCAGAGGGTATCGGCCGTGGTGTAGAGCGAAGCGGTGGGTTCGTCATTCAAAAGACTCACGGAATTCTGAAAAACGTCGAAAAGCAAGCAAAGAAAGTTAAGAAGGTTCTTTACACTGGGGACTTTACTTTCCGAAACGCTATATTTGGTATGAAACCTGACAAGCGTCTTCTGGATTTCCTAAAGAATCTTCAGGGCGACGGCCTTGCTGTGAAAAACGTGTTTGACAACGTTAGCAATGCAGGCACAAAGATGAGGGAAGCTTTCCAAGGGAACGACCTGGGCTTCGGATCGCTAGCGTCTCTATTTGGAGGGGGACCGGCTGAAAGTATCGAAAATCTTGCGTCGTTCTTTGGAACCAAGATGCGAGAAATGCAAGAGAACGCCTTCAATTTCTTTGGAAACGTTCGGGGTGCTGGAGACGAGCTCTTCAACGCCTTCATGGGGCGAGGAAACAGCTATGAAAAGTTATCAGCTCTCGTTGGAGAAAACATGGCTCGAACTATTACCGGCTTTGTAACTCGAGCCGGTAACGATGTTCGGAACTTGCAACAAAACATTTTTAATATTGGTCGCGACATTCAGAAAAAAGCCCTTGGAGTGTTTAACAACATAAACAATAGATTCCGAGGAGCCATAAATGGAGCGAAAGACTTTGCAAGAACTGTAAACGACCGAGCAAGGTCTATTTTCGACGATGTTCAAGGAAACTTCAACCGGGTTGTATCTCGAGCGAACGAGCATTTCCGAAACTTTGTGGGAGACATTCAAAATAGGATTAATTCTGTTAACGGAATGGCTCAAACCATTGGAAGGGAAATCAATAAAAGATTCCAGAACCTTGTTGGTGATTTAAACACCCGAGCTCGAGAGTTTGTCTCCAATGTGCAAGGAATGGGTCAAGGCATAAACAGCCGACTTCAAGATCTAGTTAAGGAATTCCAATCTAGGCTCGGCGGTTTTAATAGCTTTGCACAAGGAATTGGCCGGGATATTCAAAACAGGTTCCAGAGTATAGTCGGAGACTTCCATACAAGAGCGTCTGGCTTTAATTCGTTCCTGCAAGGAATTGGCCACGATATTAGAACTCGTTCTAACGAATTGTTCGGTCTCTTTACATCTCATTTCGGAAATCTTAATGATATTGGACGCCGTATTTCTGAAGAAATGCAAGATCGAGCGAAGAACGTATTTGGCTTATTTAGAGATCAGATTGGATCTTTTAACGAGGCTGCAAAGAGGGTAGGCATTGATATTTCAAATAGAGCCAATAACCTTCAGAAATTCTTTGGACAAAGAGCCTCCGATCTATCCGGGATGGCCCAATCGATGTTTTCTAACCTGGTTTCCAGAGGGAATGAAGCGTTTCAAAACATAACAGGTCGTGCTTCGAATTTCAATGAGTTTTTCCGAAACCTAAGCAAAGATATTTCGGATCGCTCGGCAGGCTTGTTTATTTCCTTGACAAACCGTCTTAACAACATAAACATCACTTCAAACAATGTCGTGTCTGACATTCTTTCTAAGGCGCGTTCTATGTTTGACAATATTACCGCGAGAGCCGGAGAGTACAACATATTTAACACTAATATGTTCAACGGACTCCGAGACAAAGCTAAGAATCTATTTGACTTCTACGTGTCTAAGAACGCTAGTATTGATAGTCTTTCTCGAGCTTTGTTCGGTGATATTTCGATTCGCGGTCGTGACCTGTTCAATGATTTCTCGAACAAGCTTTCGTCCTTTAGCATCAAGAACTCTGATTTCAACACGGTTCTGATGCAGAAAGCTAAAGAAACCTTCAACGGTTTGGAAGCAAGGCTTTCTACGTATGCGTGGAACTGGAACTGGAATCATACAGACATGCGGGATAAGTTTAACTCTGCTTTTAACTCTATGCAGTCTAAATTCCAAGAAGTTATGACAAGTTTGTCTATTTCGAACAACAATACGTTCCGTGGAATGGTTTCGACGATTAGCAATGGAGTTGATGAGGCTGTTAATAAATTCTGGTCCATGAACGGTTCTCTTCGAGACGTTGGAAATGAAATCAGAACGAGGGTTAATAATACCTTTGGTAGCATTGGCTCGCATCTGACTAACACTTATAACCTGTCTGATAGCCTCTCTAAATTCACTAGAGATAATATCTGGGCTATGGGTGAGAATCTAAAGAATCAATACAGCGGGATCAAAGATGTTGCTCTTTCGGTAGTAAACACAATTAATGCGAATATTTCCACTAATCCTGTCATTCGCCCGGTCATCGATTTGGATCAGTTCCAGAGCGATATTAATCGGATGAACAACATGATGCCCAAGCAATGGGGTGAAATGGCAACACAAGCTGCTAACACGGCTCGCGTTCATGTGAATAATATTCAGTCTAATGTGAATAACAACGCGGAAGAGCTTCGTCGAGCTGTTTCTAACGGTGTAAACGAGGGTATGAAACAGTATCAAGGTACTGTTCGGGTGGTTGAAGACTCTTACAAACGGAACGTCAAGCCCACTGTAAATTACATTCAGAACAACTACTCTCCTAAGCCGATCAACGTCGAAGAAACCTACCGTAATACCGCTCGTCAGGTTCAGCAGACCACGGATCGCTGGGCTCAGGATTGGAATAGAACGGTTCAATCTGCTTCTAACACGATCAACGAGTGGGGTAGAATGGCACAAGACGCATTTTCTAACTTTAGGCTTCCGTGGTAAATTAAAGGAGAAGACGTGAAGATTAAAAGTATTACTATTGAAAGAACACTCCCTAAAAACATTCCTGGTTGGGCATCAGGCGAGGCTGCGTCCCAGACTATGTATGTGGATAAAGTCAACGACCTTAGGTACAAGAACTATCTAGGGGAGTATGTCTCGTCTCCTTTTATCATTAGGGATATCCAGGGGCTTGGGTGGCCTAAAATAACGAACACTTTTTCTTCAGAGGTAGGTAGGACCAAAAGAAGTGTCATTAACGTCAATAAGGTTCAGCGCGATATTACTTTTATTTTTGAGCCCTATGGTCATAAGTCGGCCGAAGGAGTTGAAAACTTAAGAGCTTTTTTTAATTCCTTTTTCATAGACCAGAAAACAAAAGATCCACTTATTAAAATTACGTTTGATACGACTCAAAAAGTGAGAGAAAACGCGTGGGAAACTGTCCAATATTATACAAAAGTGTATATGTCTGAGATTAACACCGTTTACTTTTCTCAAGACCCAATGCTTTCTGTAACTTTTCAGTCTGAAGATGATTATTTTGAGAAGGTTGGGTCTAATAGTATCGATCCTATTTGGTTTGCAAAGTCCGGGGGTCAGCCCTATACTTATTCCGGAAATTTAAATTTTGAGCTTAAAGAAGGTCAATCTGGTGTAGATGGCTCTCATAGACTAATACATTTAAAAAATGTTCAAGGATCAACGCCCGTTGGTTTGGTTTTTGATGCGTTTATTAAAAAAAGCTATGTAGAAGAGCTTCGAAAAAACAATTCTAAACAAACTATAGGGTTTAAAAACTATATGAACGATACTTATTTCTATGCGGGAGTTGATGTTGAGAAAATAAAAATAAATGGTAATTCCGATTATGGTTTTGTCCGTTTTTCATATATTCCTGATGTTGATCTTGCGCCAAATTATAGAAGCGCTGATGTAAGTGTTTCGTATTCCCAGGGGTATTCTCGGGGTAGTTATCCAAGTCTAGCTGAAATACCAGGCTTATATTCACCCTCAAATGTATATAAGACTGGAGTATGGGATAACTTTAGAACTTCTGATTTCCCTCCGTCCTTAATCCCTGGATCAAATGTGATTGGTGTAAAAACCATTGGTTTTCCGAAGGAATTTGTAAAAATAAATGACGCTAGATTCAAAACTAGCGAAATTTTTGATTACGATCGAGAGGGCGGCAGGGGCACAACCTACGACGACAATTTAAGTATCTATTATTATAATCGAGTCGGAGGGCTGGTGTGAATATATTTACAATAAATTCCCAGACACTCAGACCCGTGACTTTAATAGAAGGAATAGATAGTCTTTTATGGAAGGTGTCTTTTCAAGGAGAGAGCGAATTCCAAATAGTGACTCGAAGAGTTCGTGAGAATAAAGCGCTTGTCCCTGTTGGGTCTTACATAGGAACTGACGCAGACCGCTCTCTCATGTATGTTGAAAAACACGACGTTAGAAATAATTACGACGGGCAACCAACATTAACTATTTCTGGTCGTGGGGCTGAGGCTTATTTGGAAGCTAGATCGACTGTTCTAGAAAAACCTCTTGAAGAGGGAAACCAGGTTCTCAAGAACGTATATCCAATAGACGTGTTACATAGGATTGTTTGGTCCGGAGAAAAAGTGCACACCCTTAGATATCCGTATAGGTTTGAGACGAGATCTGGGTTTGATTCTAAAATTGGCGGTATCATCCCGGCTTACGAAATTCCTCGAACTAATGTATATTCGGCCTTAAAGGGATTTTGTGAAGCGTACGGGTTTGGTTTAAAAATGGTACGCCCAACATACGACGATACGGATAGAACGATAGTCTTTGACTGGAAACCGGGTAGAAACCTTGTAGATCGAAAAAATCCGACTTTTAATGGCGTTCTGGGCGATGTAGAAGAAGAACAATACGTACAGGACGTCAGAGGTCGTTTTGATGCTGTGTATGCTTTTGCTCAGAGGGCTTGGCAAGGAACATATAACAGCAGTTCTAAAGGTCCGTCCGACTACTACACATATCGAATTAAAACAGTCGATTTTCAGGACACAGAACCCAAAGACATGATCAAAGCAGCCGATGTTGAGTACGCTAAGGCAATTTCTCAAGAAGGCGCTGATTTGCAAAAGGCTTTGGTGGATCTCCATAACGCATTAAATAACTTGGAGTCTTTTTACTACCAGAAAGACTTGGTAAAGCAGAGATCAAAAGAGCTTCACACTATTTCTCAAAAAGACAAAGCATATTCTTTTAAGATCTCTCCACATGCGAATGCCGTATATGGGTCTGACTATGAACTAGGCGATGTTGTTAGCGTTCTTCCGTCTTTCGGAGAATCTGTTAACATGCGAGTTGTGTCTTATGTTCGAATTGAGGAAGAAGGAAACGTTACTGAGTTTCCAGAGCTTGAGCAATACACAGGAACTGTAACTCTATAAAGGGGGCATAAAGTGAAGAAGATCGACATTTTTGCAAGGGTGTTCGCGGCTTTACTAATTGGAGCGGTTTTTCTTAAGCCTGAGACCAGTTACTGGGGTTTGCTCGGCGCATTCGTCCTTACTGTCTTTTCAATCCTATATTCTATTGTTTTTAGGGAAAAAGTAGGGCACGGAACCATTCAGGTTTTTCGTAACGGTGACGAAAACCGAAGGATCAACCTCGAATTAGATCTGACTCCAGAAGAAATGGAACGACTCGATACGGTTATTTTCGATGTGGATGTTCGTGCGGAAAACACGTGACATAATGAAGCTAACCGCTATCGAAAGGAAACGAAATGTTTGCTAAGTACGAAGAACTGACAAAGCTCGACGCTGCTATTGACAACATATTTGCTCGCCTGAAGGAATGCGATGAGGCGTCTGACGAATACGCCCGCTTGACTGAACAGCTGTCCAAGCTTTACGCTATTAAGAATAGCTCGAAAAGAGATTCTAATATTGTAAGTGCGGACACGCTTGCCATGATCGCGGGGAACCTCGCAGGCATTTTCATCATCACCCAACACGAGCACTTGAATGTCATCACCAGCAAGGCTTTCAGTCTTCTGCTTAAGCTGAAGTAGTTTAACTTCTAGCTGAGCTGAAAAGAGTATAGCGTCTTAATTACAAGGCGCTATATTTTTTTGCCTTTTGGACTCGAGGAAAAAACACGTACCTTAATGAGAGGAAACCCGACCCGAAAGGAACTACAATGTCTGTTATTTCTACTGCCAAGGAAATTGGAATTGGTGTTGTCGGACTTGCAAACTGCTGTGTCTTTGCAGGAATGTGCCTCGCTGATGCTGCGGCTGTTAAAGCTGCCCGCGGTGCCGGCTGGGTATTTCTAGGAGGCAAAGATGGAGCAGACTTCGCAGAAGACTTCATCGAGGACTACTCCCCCTTGAACAATATGTTTAACTAACATTCAAACCAAAGAGTCCCAACTCTAAAAGTATGAGCCCCTAACAAGGGCTTATATTTTTCTCGAGTCTAAAACACGTTCCTTAATGAGAGATACTCATACCTAGTTGAAAGGAAGCTACGTGTTTATTGTAGATAATATCGTTGAGCTTTATAGAGAGCGAAGGCGCCAGAAATGGGCTATCGCGGATGCTATAGCAAGAGAAAAACTAAAGAATAGAGATATTCTTGAGGAAACGCGAAAGGTATATAACCAAGTTGCAAATCCTCGGAAAGAAGATTTTTTAGGAGAAGACTTTGGTGTCCCCGGTCCCATTTTGGCGGCCAAGCGCTATAAAGAACTCGAAGAGAACCCAGTAAGCCCCGAAGCTGTTCTGCTGTACCTTGAATATCTTGAGAAGAAGAAAAGGAGAAGATTTTTCTAGACAGTATAGTGCCTGAATCATGGCACTATATTTTTTCGCGCTCGTGGGTTTTACACGTTCCTTAATGAGAGATACTCGCCATTCACTGAGAGGAAGAGAAATGTTCAAGTTTATTGAGCGTCAGATCAAGAAGAATAAACTTCGTAAGAAGTACGAAACTACGATTTTGGACTATCACAAGAAAATCAAAACCCTCGAGAGCCTCATTACTTTCTATGAGACTTTCGACTGTTTTGGTCTGGTTAGTGAGCAGAACAAGAGCGTAATGGAAGACCATGTCGAAGAACTGACTTCTGAACTCTGCCGACTTGAGGCCGAAGCATATTCTGCCCAATGGGAATTAGAGTCCCTTTAAAAGAGTATAGCGTCTTAAATACAAGGCGCTATATTTTTTCTCGTTCGTGGGTTTTACACGTCTCTTAATGAGAGATACTCACCCGACCCGAAAGGAAGATCGTGAAACCTAGATTTTCTAACCAAGCGATTATTGATGTCATGGAACCCATGCTTGAGAAGCGCCGTGACAACCTTGATGAGCTTCGCGCCGAATACCACCACATGAAGGAAGCGTTAGAGCGCGGAGACATCGAGCGTTGCGGCACTGACTTGGATGGGCTACTCCACCAAATCAATGTGCTTGCAAAGAGTCTCATGGAAGACGAAGCTTACGTCGAAGGATTGAAAGCTTCTCTCTAAAAGAATATAGCGTCTTACACGGCGCTATATTTTTCCCGGTCGTGGTTTTTACACGTACCTTAATGAGAGGAAACCCGACCGAAAGGAATGTCATGCTTGAGAAAGCCAGAATCATCAAAAGAGATGTTCTTGATTTTGTTACGTGCGCATGCTTGTGCGCTGTATTTTTTCCACTTCTTTTTATCGAACTCATTGCCGTTATAATGGTAATGGGTCTCGAAGGAGAAGAAGTGGTTTCTGAGCGCACGGCCGCTGCTATGTATAACTTCATCACGAAGCATTCAATTGTTGATATGGAATACCCAGCATTCAAACCCAAAGAGTCCCAACTCTAAAAGAGTATAAGCCCCTAACACGGGCTTATATTTTTAAGAAAGGAATCAACATGCGTAAAATCGCAGTTTTAATTTTCGTGTCTTTTTTAGCAGGAGCAATTAAAGGCGCGATGGACGCTCAAAAGAAGAAGCGTCTGATCCTCCTGTAGTTCGAGAAAAAAACATACGTCTTAATGAGAGGAACGGAAGACTTACTTCCATCGTCCGATGCAAAAGGACGAGACATCCTCTTATATTTTTTGAAAGGAGCTTCAGACTATGGAAGCTTACTCTGTCATCTGGAACATCGTACTACAATGCCTAGTGGTTGCCCTAGGTTCGGTCTTTCTCGCTTTCTTTGCGTGGGCCATATTTATGGCAATCGTTGTCTTTCTCGCTGAGAAGCAAACCCGCAAGATGAAGGAAGAAAGGAGCGCAAAGCGTGTCTAAGCTGAATCTTATTTGGGCACAACACTCACCCGCTATCATGGCAACCGCGTCTATTATTGGCGTAGGCGTATCTGTAGTTACAGCCTCCCGAGCAACACTTAAAGCCGAGCGTCTTATTCAAGAGGCTGAAAACGAGCTGAAATGGGAGACAATCGAAAATCCAGAACCGCGTGAAACCCTTACGCCTCGTGAGAAGTTTGAACTTACATGGCGTATATTTATTCTGCCGACTATCTCGACTGCGGCTACGATCGGGTGCGTTCTCACGCTCCACCGCCAAGGTCTAAAGCAGGCGGCAGCGGCAACCGCGCTATATTCTGTGACTGAGCAGACACTTTCTGAGTACAGGGAGAAAGTGAAAGAGCACATCGGCGAGACCAAGGAGCAGACCATCCGCGACGAGGTTGCTCAGGACCGTGTGTACGCAACTACGGACGAGAGCATCAGCATATTTGAAACTCCTTACGGAGAAGTGCTGTTTATGGACTCGTTCAGTGGTCGTTATTTTCTGAACGACATCGAGAATGTGAAGAAGGCTCAGAACGACATTAACCAACGCCGTCTCAACGAGGGTTTTGTGTCTCTGAGTGAATTCTACTCTCTGATTGGCCTTCCCCCGACCAAGACGTCTGACGACATTGGTTGGAACCTCGATGACGAGCTAGATCTGCATATTTCAACCACACTCACCCAGAACGACGCGCCTTGCATCTATATTGATTACGATGTGAGGCAGATTGTCGGGTTTCATCGAATGGTATAGGCTGTTCGAGTTTCCATTCCATTTTTAAGCCAAGAAAGGGCGAACTCATGGACAAGATTCCATTTTTCTCTAAGCGCGACCTGCTGACTTTGGCAGGCGTGATCACGTCGGTCGTGGTTCCGAAGTTTATTTTTCCCGACGAGTACATCGAAGTGATCGAACCGGTCGACGACCCAGGCGAGGACCCTTCTCGTACGGTTGTCGAAGGGGAAATTGTAGAAGAAAACAAGTAAGAAAGGTATATAAAAAATGATCAAGAAGACTGTAAAGTACGAAGACTTCAACGGAAACTTTGTAACCAAGGACCTTTACTTCCACCTCCGAAAGATTGAGCTTATTGACATGGAGATTACCGAGGGTATTTCTATGTCAGAGCGTATGCGTCGGATGACACAGACGGACAATGCGGTCGAGATTAAGAACCTTCTCAAGCGCGTGGTCCTTGATGCTTATGGGGATCGGACTCCGGACGGACGATTCGTAAAGTCTCGCGCCATTCGAGAAGAGTTTGAGCAAAGCGAAGCATATTCTGAGTTTATGTGGTCGCTTCTTTCTGACTCTTCTAAGGCTGCGGAATTCATGACCATTCTTATCCCCAAGGACATGATCGATGAGGTAATTAAGAAAGACCCCGATGCGGTTGAGCGGATGCGCCAGTCTCTCAGGGAGGCAGGCGTTGAAGAGAAACAAGCCGCTGAGATTATCCAGGGTCTTTTTTCAAACGAGACTAACAACCTCCCGTCTGAGGGCGCCTCTTACCAAGAAACCGGCTTTGAAAACAACAACGAGGCAACCCCTTCGGATGTTTTCGAGGCCCCTGCCGCTGAGCCTGTAGAAACCGAGGTAAAACCCCAAAGCGCTCCCGTTCTTCCGGAAGGTTTTGACCCCGCAACAGCAAGCCGGGAAGAAATTCAGGCGTTTGTGGATAATTTGAATGCCAATCGAGCGGAATAGTTCGCGAAAAAAACACGCTCCTTAATGAGAGATACTCGCCATTTACTGAGAGGAAGATCCATCATGAAGAAGCCCCAGATTAAGTTCAACGGCCGCAATATCGTGAAAGGAATCACCCGTACCAGCGTAGGCGTCTGCGTCTCCGCCACCGTGTACAAAGTCATCGACGCTGTGCTGCCCGTGGAAGAACTGGACCAAGAAGAACAAGTCATGGTTGCAGTTGGTTCTGCTGGTGCTGGCCTCGCGGCTGCGAACATTGTTGGCGGAGCAACAGACGAACTCGTTGACGGGTGCTTTGACTTTTTCGATAAGAAGCCCAAAGTAACTGTAGTCGACGGTCACACTATCATTGATGGTGAAGTAGTCGAAGAAGACGACTAGTATCACCAAAGGTATAAGCCCCTAACACGGGCTTATATTTTTTTTTCAACGACAATCAAAGGAGTGTCATGGAGACACCGGATTACCCAACCAACAACCGGTATGAAAGAGAAGCAAAGCCTTCTCGCGAAAACAAGAACATCAAGCGCGTTGTGAACGGCAAGGTTGTTCGCAAACGTAAGCAACAGCAAGGATTTTCTTCGGCATTCCAGGATATTTTTGGCTATGTCGCAAAAGACGTGTTTATTCCCTACGCAAAGGACATGGTATCAGATGCGATTGTGCAGGGGACCGACCGACTCTTATTTGGAGAGAGCCGTAATCGCCCCGCGGCGCGCCGAACCTCTGGCGGGGGCAATGGGCGTGTGAGCTACAACCGATATTCTAAGCCGTCGGCTCCTCGCAGGCCTGATCCGTCGCCTAGACAGGCCCCAGAACGCTCCCGAGGTATGCACCAGTTTGATGATATTATTCTAGCTTCTCGCATTGAGGCGGATGAAGTCATCGACCGGCTGTACGACTTGCTATCACAGTACGAGGTCGTTACAGTGGCTGATTTTTATGAGCTACTTGGTATATCTCCCAAGTACACTGATGAGAACTGGGGCTGGACCGACCTTCGTGGCGCTACAGCCAGACGTGTAAGGACGGGCTTTATGCTCGACCTCCCTGAACCAACATATCTTGACTAATATTTGAAAGGCACTATCATGAAATTCAACATTGGCTCTATCGCAGACAAGGTATATTCTGCTCTCCCTAATGGAGTATCCCAGAAGCTTGGTAAGGCTGCTCTGGGTGTAAAGGCTAACTCTCCTGCAATCCTTTTGGGCGTGGGTGTGGTTGGCTTTGGCGCAACTGTGTATTCTGCATCCCGCGCAACCCTCAAGCTCCAGGATATTTTGGAGGAGCACGAGGAGAACGAGCGCAATGCTGCCGACCTGTTCGCTCAGGAGCGCACTGACTACACGCAGGACGACTATAACAAGGACCGCTTCTATATTTGGAGCCGTTCCGCTGTTGCTATTCTGAAGCTATATGCTCCGGCCGCTGGTCTTGCTGCTATTTCTTTGGCAGCCTTTGGCGGGTCGCACGTTATTCTGAACCGTCGTAACGCAGCACTTGCTTCTGCATACGCAGCGGTCGAGAAGGCTTACGACAAGTACCGTCAGCGCGTTATTTCTGAGTACGGTGAGGATAAGGACAAGGAGTTCCGCTTCAACACCGTAGAGAAGGATGTTAAGGGCGAGGACGGAAAGAAGACCAAGCAGAAGGTCGCTACTGCTAAGGACCCGCACATGTATGCTCGTGTGTTCGACTCCGGAAACCGTAACTGGTCTAACAACCCGACTGAGAATCGTATTTTCTTGCGACTCCAGCAGAACTGGGCGAACGACAAGCTGGTTGCACGCGGTCACGTCTTCCTGAACGAGGTTTATGACTGCCTGGGTCTTGAGCGTACGAAGGCAGGTTCGGTTGTTGGTTGGACTCTGAGCGAGGACGGAACGGACAACTTCATTGATTTCGGCTGCTTTGAGGATTCTCTTGAGGACTTCTCGACCCTGAACTTCATTGACGGTAACGAAGACAAGGGTGTGCTTCTCGACTTCAATGTCAATGGCGTTATTTACGACAAGCTGAAGGACTAGTCTAATGGTTGACAAGATCACAGTCATTGCTGGTTTGATTGGCCTCGCTAGCGGGGCCGTCGGGGGATATTTTGGAGGTGTCAAGAGGACTACCGACAAGATTGAAGCCGAGTACGCTCGTAAGGCCGACGAAGAGATCAACGAGGTTCGAACTCGGTATCGTAAGGCTGAGCAGGAGCGCAAGGAAGAGCACGAGAAGGCACAGACCACTCTCCGGGAGGCTCGCGAGCAGTTCGATATTCTCTGCGAAGAGATTAAGAAGAAGTTCGACGTAGACATGCCTTGGGAAGAGGTTCCTGCCGACAAGATCGACTACTCCAAGATTGCACCGGCATATCCTAAGGAGTCTGGTTCAACCAAGGTGGAAACCAAGGAAGAACCAAAGCCTAAGAAGGAAAAGAAGAAGCCGGTTACTTATATTCCGAACCGCGAGAACGTCTCTCCGCATTTGAACGATGAGAGCCTCGCTAAGCTTCGGGAGATGAAGGAAGAACTAGAAAGCGAAGGTTATGTTTTGAAAGAGGACGGAGATTCGGAGCTGACCGTCGAAAACGAGAATCAGCCTGAACCATATTTGATCAACGAAGAGACGTTCTTCTTGAACGAGAAGGACTACGAACAGATTACGGTGACATATTTCATCAACGATGGGATTGTTACGGACGACTCTGATCATATTATCAGTAACTCGACCAATTTGTTCGGGAACGCTCTAAATCGGATTCCCGCAGACGAAGGAGACGTCTACTATATTCGAAACAACTCGATGGAGACTGAAATTGAGGTTGTTCTCGAGAAGGAGTCCTTTGGTGACGTAATCGGGAGGTTGTAATGCTGTCGCGGCTCGATAGAATGTACCTTAACTGGCTATATTCTCTTGTCGAACGGGATGAAGACTCCACGTACGTCCGTTTGCTCAGTCAGATGTATCGTACACCATTCATATTCTTCGTGCCGTATGATGACAATCGAGCCGATGATGGAATACAACTCAGAAAGCAGTTCGCTAGAGAGAACGGCTTTGATATTGTAGACGAATGGTTCGACGAAGACTGCTCGGTGCTTGAGGCGATCATCGGATTAGCTAACCGTATGTCGTATCAATCAGACGAGACAGAGTCGGAAGCATTCTGGCATATTCTCAGGAACTTAGGCATAGACGAGTCTTTTGATGACGATCTATTAGACCCGTACTTGCTGGATGATATTCTAAACCGCTTCATCTGGAGAAACTACGACGCAGACGGCTTTGGCGGGTTGTTTCCTCTAGAGGACCCGCATCAAGACCAGCGTGATGTAGAACTTATTTACCAGATGTATGCCTATGTGATTGAGAATGACAAGTAAGGACTGCCGTGGACTTCTTCACGATCAATCGGAGAGAAAACAAAGGAGGAGCAGTCACACTCTACCCAAACTTCCTGACTAAAAGATCCTCAGACCTGATGATTAAGGGCAAGGATTTTTATGCGGTTTGGGATGAGGAAAAGGGTCTTTGGTCTCGTGACGAGTATGATGTGCAACGTCTTGTCGACGCAGAACTTACAAAGGCTGCGATCGAGACCCCTGAGAGTGTCAACGTAGCGTACATGCTAAATTTTGAGAGCAACAGCTGGAGTCAATTCAGACTGTACACTCAAAAGCTTGGAGACAACGCACACCCTCTTGATGAGAAGCTTATATTTTCGAATCAGGAGACAACTAAGAAGGACTATGCAACTAAGAAGTTGCCGTACCCGCTTTCCGATGGCGAGTGTCCTTCTTGGGATATTTTGTTGAGCACTCTCTACAAGCCCGAAGACAGGCGAAAGATTGAATGGGCAATTGGGTCTATTGTCAAAGGAGACTCAAAGCATATTCAGAAGTTCCTTGTCTTCTACGGTCCGTCTGGTACGGGTAAGTCAACCATCTTGAACATCATCCAGAGACTCTTCGAGGGTTATATTGCGATGTTCGACGCAAAGGCGCTTGGTTCAAACAACAACTCATTTTCGACCGAGGTGTTTAAGAACAACCCGCTTGTAGCGATTCAGCATGATGGTGACTTATCCCGGATTGAGGACAACACTAAGTTGAACTCGATTATTTCTCACGAGGACATGGTCGTGAACGAGAAGTTTAAGGCGAGCTACACAGCACGCTTTAACGCTTTCTTATTTATGGGCACGAACCAACCTGTGAGAATCTCAGATGCAAAGTCCGGTTTGATTCGAAGGCTTATCGACGTCGAGCCTTCTGGAGAGAAGTTGGACTTTGATATTTACCAGACAGCCATGAATAAAATTGACTTCGAACTCGGAGCTATTGCTAGCCACTGCCTCCGGGTCTATGAGAAGTTGGGGAGAACATATTACGACGACTACCGTCCGATCGAGATGATGTACAAGACCGATCACGTCTTGAACTTTGTCTCTGATCACTACGATATTTTCTCCTCGCAACCGTACACTAGCGTTCGTCAAGCATATTCTATGTACAAAGAATTTTGCAACGAGTATGGAATCGACCATCCAATGTCTCGACAGAGGTTTCAGTCGGAGCTAGGAAACTACTTCGACAACTTCCACGATCGCTACAATGACGGCAATGATATTCAGAGGGCTGTGTTCACAGATTTTGACATGGAGAAGGTAATGCCAAAATCGTTCGAACGAAACAAGACTCCAACCATTGACTTAAGAGAGCAAGAGTCTATATTTGACTCGGAATTCTCTGAGTGTCCTGCCCAGTTGACAAAGGAGGATGGAACGCCACGATACCGTTGGGATTCTGTAACAACGACTCTCAGCGACATCGACACGAAAGAACTACACTACGTCAAGATACCCAAGAATCATATTGTCATCGACTTTGACATTAAGGATTCAGACGGAGAGAAAGATCTGGGCGCTAATCTGGAAGCCGCAAAGGAATGGCCTTCAACCTACACGGAGGTTAGCAAGAGCGGAAAGGGATTGCATCTGCATTACTGGTACGACGGTGATGTGGATATTCTCGATCCGAACTACGCGCCCGGCATTGAAGTGAAGGTGTACAAAGGCAATGCGTCCCTACGCAGAAAGCTATATTTGTGCAACAACCTTCCGTTTGCGACCATTAACAGCGGACTTCCTACCAAGGAGAAGAAAGTGACACCCACTGAAGACCAGATGGTAAAGAGTGAAAAGGGGTTGCGCTCTCTCATCGAGAGGAACCTCAAGAAAGAGATTCATCCGGGAACCAAGCCCTCGGTTGAGTTCATCAAGAAGATTCTCGACGACGCTTATGAGAGCGGCCTTGAGTATGACGTGACTGACATGCGTGCGAAGATTCTTATTTTTGCACAGGGCAGCACGAACCACTCGCTCGCTATGATGAACCTCGTGAAGGACATGAAGTTCAAGAGCGAGGATATTTCAGAACCCACAGTAGAGAAAGCAATCGAGGAGATCAAGAAGAGCGAAGATCGCCTTGTGTTCTTTGATGTTGAGGTATATCCTAACCTCTTTGTGGTTGTGTGGAAGTACGAGGGCGATGCAGAGCCTGTTCGTATGATCAACCCGTCTCCGCAAGACATTGAAGAGCTATTTTCTATGAAGCTTGTGGGTTACAACAACCGCCGCTACGACAACCATATCTTGTACGGACGCTACATGGGCTACAACAACGAGGCCCTGTATAAACTGTCCCAGAAGCTTGTCAACAACGACCGTAACGCGTCGTTCGGCGGAGCGTATGGTCTTTCCTATGCGGATATTTACGACTTCAGTTCCAAGAAACAGAGTCTGAAGCAATTTGAGATCGAACTCGGCATTAACCACGTCGAGATGGAGATCCCGTGGGACGAGCCTGTGGCAGACGACATGGTTGACAAGGTCGTCGAGTATTGTGTGAACGACGTCATGGCAACCGAGGCCGTGTTCAATGCGCGCCGGGCGGACTTTGTGGCTCGACAAATTCTGGCAGACCTGAGTGGCCTGACCGTTAACGACACGACACAGCGACACACTGCACAGATTATTTTTGAGGGAGACCGTGAAGCTTCCAAGCAGTTTGTTTACACAGATCTCTCGGAACAGTTCCCGGGATATTCCTTCGATGCGGGAAAGAGCACGTATCGAGAAGAGGAAGTCGGCGAAGGCGGATACGTCTATGCGGAACCCGGGCTATATTCGAATGTTGCGGTCCTTGACATCGCGTCGATGCACCCAACCTCGATCGAACAGCTGAATCTGTTTGGCAAGTACACGGAGAACTTCTCTGATCTGAAACAGGCGCGTGTGGCTATTAAGCATGGCGATTATGAGCACGCTCGAAACATGCTGAATGGTAAGCTCGCTCCATATTTGAAGGACGAGGGCGACGCAAAGGACTTGTCCTATGCTCTGAAGATTGTAATCAACATTGTGTATGGTCTCACATCGGCCAAGTTCAACAACCCGTTCCGCGATATTCGCAACAAGGACAACATCGTGGCAAAGCGTGGCGCCTTGTTCATGATTGACCTGAAGCACGCGGTTCAGGAGAAGGGTTACCAAGTCATTCATATTAAGACGGACTCGATTAAGGTTCCAAACGCAGACAAAGAGATCATCGACTTTGTCACTGAGTTCGGCAAGAAGTATGGCTACGACTTTGAGCATGAGAACACTTACGACAAGCTCTGCCTCGTGAACAACGCGGTTTATATTGCGCGCGAGGGAGATCACTGGGATGCGGTTGGCGCTGAGTTCCAACACCCGTATGTGTTCAAGACTTTGTTCACTGGTGAGGACGTCATATTTGACGACTACTGCGAGACTAAGGAAGTCAAGCAGGGCAGTATCTACATTGACTTGGATTACGACAAGCCAATGGCCCTAGACGACGGCGACCGAATGATATTTGTCGGACGCACGGGTCGCTTTACCCCCGTCAAGGAAGGATACAACGGTGGTGTTCTCTATCGAGTAAAGGACGGAAAGGCTTATGCTGTTACAGGAACCAAAGGATATTTGTGGGCTAAGTCTTCTGTGGCTGAAGAGTACGGCATGGACGCTGTTGATGCTTCTTATGCTGAGTCTCTGGCATCGGACGCCAAGAAGAAGATTAACTCCTTTGGTCGATTCGAAGAGATGTTCGAGTGACACTCCTATATTTGACCAACTAGTAGAAGAGAGATCTGGAAAGTATATTTATGCTTAACGAAACCAAGATTCAGCGACGATTCCCCCGGCGTCGTTTGCTCAGCAAAGAAACGCTGAACACTCAGAATGAGATTAACAACCTCTTTCAGGACTTCACTCGAATGCTCGACAAGAAATTGCCGGACGGTCGTCTGAAGGCGCTGACGCTTACTCACCTTGAGACTTCTGGTATGTACGCTATGAAGGCTATTGAGGATGAGGCAAACTCGAAGCTCGCAAGGGCTAAGAGAAAGAAAGAAGAGGCAGAAGAAAGTGATTAACAAAGAACGTGCGTTCGAGATCGCTTTTCGTGAATCCCGAGACTTTGACGTGGCAAACAATGTGGTTGAGAAACTAGACAAGCTTGGTATTCTGGCGCGAGACCTTCCTAAAGATAGCGACACGAGCATTTTTGTTCCGAATGGCAAGGGATGGTTGCCGGGTGGTCCACACGGACCCAGTATTTGGACGGCACCCGGAGGAACAGTCATGGTTCAGAGAATTGAGCCGGGCAATCTCACTCCCGAAGAAGCTCGCGAAGTTGCCGACGTCCTTTACGCTGCTGCTGAATATTCGGAGAATGGAGAGACCAATGAGTCTTCCGAATAAACCAGCCTGTCCATATTGTGGAGGATACGGAGGCGCTCACTACAAGGACTGCCCGACTTATATTTGGGAGAAGAAATGAGTCAAGTTTGCGACATATGCGGTGGTAAGGACGGAGAGCACTTCTTAAACAACGGAAACCTCACCTCTGGTAAAGGTCATATTCACTACCAGAACATTGACCGTCAGAGTATTGAGCTCCCCTGCAATGAGTGCGGCGGGATTGGTATCTACCATTTTCCAGGGTGCTCTAGGCTTGATGGAGACGGCTCTGACGACCCAAACGTTTGTGACGAGTGCTTCGCACGCGATGGAAAGCATCTTGGAGAATGCAGCCATTTTTCAGGAAAGAGCGAAGACCTCGTGCCGGGATGCAATCACTGTAATCGGGACGACGTGATAGCCTGTTCTTCGTGCATAGATTGGAAGTTTAGGATGTATAAGGAAGACGACCCAGTAAACCACCCAAGCCACTACACCGCATATTCTGGTCTGGAAGTAATTGACTTGACCGAACAGATGAACTTCTGCCGGGGTAACGCTGTGAAGTATATTTGCAGGGCCGGAAAGAAGAGTAAAGAAACCGAGGTTCAGGATCTTGAGAAAGCCATCTGGTACCTCAACCGAGAGATTGAAAGAATCAAGAAGGATATTTAAGGAGTCAATCATGGCCAACACGGATAAGAACGAAGCAATGCAGGAACTCATCAAGAACAAGACGTCGGTAAACAAGAGCAACATCGGTCGCGTGAACGCTGCTGTGCATATTTACGGTATGCCTCGCGCTGCTCTGAAGGATCTTGTGAATCACGTGCTTATTTCTGGTGAGTACGGTAACTGCGTCGACATTGACGTAACCGACATCTAAGCAAATAAGCCATCGAAAGGATATTTACCATGGCCGAGAATCAGATTCTCATTGAAGACGCTCAGATCCGCTTCCGAAACTTCAAGGGCGCTGAGGGTCAGTACAACCGCGAGGGAGACCGTAACTTCGCGGTATTTTTGGATGAAGGCATTGCCAAGGAGCTTGAGGAAGACGGCTGGAACGTCAAGCGACTGAAGCCTCTGGATGATGCTGATCCGGACACGCCTCCGCAGGCATATTTGCAGGTGTCGGTTGCATACAAGAACCGCCCGCCGAAGATCTTCATGATCAGCTCTCGAGGTCGTACTCCGATCGACGAAGACCTTGTAGAGACGCTCGACTGGATTGATATTAAGACCGCAGACCTCATCATCAACCCGTATGAGTGGGTTGTGAATGGTAAGTCCGGTATCAAGGCATATTTGAAGAGCCTCTATGTCACGGTGGATGAGGACGCACTGGATCTGAAGTATGCAGACGTCCCTGACGCTCAGGAGGATGTCGACCCCGTACCCTTCTAAGGATATTTGACAGTGAAACCAGCAAAGTTTAAACACAGAATTCTTGGTGCTCCTGTCCTGGCTGTGCAAGTCGTTGACGGCAACCACTCCAAAGTCGCCAAATGGTGTAAGGGAGTTGTGAGAGGCCGCGGTAAGGCTAAGTCAGTATATTTGAACGAGAAGGACGGAAAGAGACAGGCGAAGACTGGATGGTGGGTCATTAACATATTTGACTCATACATCACAGTCGGAGACCGAACTTTTAAGAACGTGTTCGTCTCGGAAGACGACTACATCCCTGTAGAGCAACTCGAGGATTAAACACGCTTCTTAATGAGAGAGAGCCCAAACACGGGCTCATATTTTTCTCACCACCATGCGCACTACTATTTGAAAGGCTACAATCATGCGTACTATTTTTTCAGCAGTCAAGACCGGTGTTCTTAACGGCATTGCAGGCGCCGTGTCTCTTGCGATTGTTTGGAAGGTGAGCGATATTCTTCTGGAACGCTCATTCAAAGAGACCAAGAAGAACGCTAAGGACTTCTTCTCGAGCCTCCGAGATCTCGCGAAGGGTCTCATCAATCGCTAAATGAAGATGTGGGGTCTAAACAGGCCCCATATTTTTACCTCTGATAGGCTTATGACGATTTTCTATACACCCAGAGAAAGCCATGACTACTAGACACGCATATTTGGACCCTAGCGCAATGAAGCAGTCTGACACGTACGACAAGATGTACTGTCAAGTCAATGGGGTTCTTCTCACTCGCGAAAGCGGTATATTTGAAAACCACAGCAGCGAGAGATACACAGATGTGACTTGGATACTCGTCTCGAAGAAGAAAGACGGCGGGTACTCTGTGAGGATGATCCGAGACATTGGAGGCGTGGGATATTTGTACACGCACCATGTCGAGCATGTTCATTTTCTGCCAAGGAACACACCGACCACGTACAGGATTAGGAGGTTTTTATGGAGGCCGGAGATGTAAGGACGTACTGGTTTGGAGAAGGCACGAACGTTTTTGTGACCGCACCAACCGGAGACGTAGAGAACTACAACGAATACCGAAAGCGGCTCGGCAAGGGTGAGAACAAAGGCGATATTCTCGAAGAGCGTCACCTTCACGAGTCGTATATTTTGGTTTGCTCCTTGATTGGCAAGGCTGTGTTTGAACTTGATCAGGCAGAAGTCCCTGTCGAGAAAGGAAAGGATCACGCAATCCTGGTTGAGTATATTCAGCCGGAGGAAGTAAAGAAGGACTAACATGTGGGAGAACTTGGTTGACGTCGAGGCTTATGAATGCCTTGCGAACCCAATTAAGTGTATATATTTGAGTAGAAACAGGTTCTTTGACGTTGTCAACTTTCTCCCTAATGTCCTGTACAAGGTAGAGACGGTTCCAGATCTGATAGAGCCTTGGAATGTGCGGTTTGTACGCTGCCTTATATTTCCTTGCGGTCAAGGTCTTGATGTTGCCTACGAAGGCGACTGGATCATTGACAACGGAGACGGAACCTACACAACACACTCAGATCCGTCAGCTCTCATGTACCCTGAAGATATTCCGGCGTTCATTGAGGAAGCCGACATCGACAAGAAGGAATTGAACTCATGGTTTGGTTTGACCACCTAAACGGTATGCAGATTACCGACGACAACATTTCTGCAATGGCAAAGAAGCTCGCGGCTAAGGTCATTGATATTCAGGGCGAGGAAGGCGACAGCACTAAGCACATGCTGGTGTCCACTAACCGCGGAGACCTTGTCTTGAATGTGGGCGACTGGATCTCGTACGACCGGTTCGGACGGCTTCGCATCATGCGTATGCACGAGGCTGGTCTGGAGAACCTTCGTCCCATCACCAACGCGGACGACAACACCACACTTAACAAGGAGCGCTAATGGCTAAGAAGAACCTCTATGGAGCGAAGGGAACGGAACTTCGATATTCTACATCTTCTAATCCAAACAAACGTGAGAAGAAGACAACGAAGCTCTTTCCGGACTTCTTGCGAAAGAGTCTAGCCGACAAGAAGAAAAGCGACAAGAACGCCCAAGCCAAGAAGAAGCGCAAGGCGAAGAAGTAAACACTAGAAGTCATATTTAGCACTGGTCGAGAGATTCACTGCTAGATGTGGCTTCTAAACACGTACCTATATTTTTGCGCGGAGGGGAATCTTGGGATTCAAATCTGAGGTTGTGTTCAAACCCCATCAAAAGAGCGCTATATCTCGAATGAAGAACGGATGTGTGCTTTGGGGAGGTGTGGGCACAGGAAAGACTTACACCGCTCTAGGCTACTACATCGAGAAGGAAGCACCGCGTGATATTTTTGTCATCACCACTGCACGAAAGCGTGACGAAGGAGACTGGATTGACGAAGCGCGCGATTTGGGCATTGGAACTCGTAAGGACGGAACATATTTTGGCGTCATTACTGTGGACTCTTGGCAGAACATTGGTAAGTACACTGACGTCAAGAACGCGTTCTTTATTTTCGACGAGCAAAGACTAGTCGGAAGCGGTAAGTGGTCCAAGGCATTTTTAAAGATCGCCAAGCAAAACCGCTGGATTGTCCTGAGTGCTACTCCTGGCGACACTTGGCTGGACTACGCAACTATATTTATTGCCAACGGCTTCTACCGCACTCGAACTGAGTTCAAACGAGAGCATGTGGTGTACAACCGCTACGCGAAGTTCCCGAAGGTCGAGCGATATATTGGTGAGGGTAAACTCATCAAGCATCGCAAGGATATTTTGGTGGAGATGAAGTACGAGCGGCACACTAAGCGTCATGTCGAGGTTGTGGATTGTAACTACGACTGGGTCTTGATGGGTCGTGTCATGAAAGACCGCTGGCATATTTACGAAGACAGACCACTTCGTGATGTGGCGGAGATGCTGTTAGTTGCTCGTAAGCTTGTGAATAGTGACGAGAGCCGCGTGAACTATATTCGGGAGCGTCTCAAGTGTAAGGACAAGTTGATTGTCTTCTACAACTTTGATTACGAGCTCGAAATTTTGCGCGGGTTGGAATCTGAGGTTCCAATTGCGGAGTGGAATGGACACAAGCATCAGCCTTTGCCGAAGACAGACCGTTGGCTATATTTGGTGCAGTACACTGCCGGTGCTGAGGCTTGGAACTGTGTAGAGACGGACGAGATCATATTCTACTCGATGACGTACTCATACAAGCAGTTTGAGCAATCGCAAGGACGCATTGACAGGATTAACACGCCGTTCACGGATCTATATTACAAAGTCTTGGGTAGCAACTCAAGCGTAGACAAGATGATTTGGAAAGCTCTAAGTAACAAGAAGGATTTCAATGAGCGAGAGTTTAGAAACAAGTTCGGGGATATTTGACGATAGCCCAGAGATGGTGCTTAGTCTCATCGTTCTTGTGGCCACAATTATTGCGTTTGGAGCGGCTTACTACGATGTTCTCTTTAAGAACGAAGAAACAGTAAGAAATCTATATTTTCCTTCTCCGAACTCGGAAAGCGTACTGATCTGCAAGCAGTACGGAGACAACCCTATTGCAGAGTGCGACGTCTCTGACTTTGACGGCGTCTTGAACAACTAATCGAAAGGATATTTATCATGGGTAAGATTGTCATTGAGCTTCACGGAGACTTTCCGGAGCACCCAGAGGCTAAGGCAGAAGTCTTGAAGGGTCTTGTGGGCCAGTTGGAAGAGGTGCACTACGGAAGCGCTTGCCGTCCATTTTCTGAGACGGATGTGCGCATGGTGGCTCGCACTCGGGTTGGTAAGAAGGAGTTGTCTTTGGCTCGTTATTTGACGGCTGAGACGTCTTTGGCAGGCTTTCGGAAGATGAAGAAGAGGGCGAAGAACGAGTATGTATTTTTGAGGGAGCCCTGATGAAGAGTCACAGTGATCTGAATGAAACGGCGCCCGAAACACACGTGATTGAGTCTAAGTATAGAGGTCGAATCTATTTTTGGAGAGATGAATTCTCTGACTGGGCTCGAAGCGCGACTCTGTCGGACGTCTTTGGAGGGTCTAATGAGTGACGAATGGGTTGGGTTTCCAGACGAGTCCTTCGAATGGTGTTTTGATGCGGAAAGACGTGAGGTGATATATTTAGAGTACCGCAAGGAAGATTCGGATGGAAAGCCTTCGGAGATCTATGCTAGAACTGGTCCATATTTTGAGGAGGAGTTTGACAATGAGTCACAGTGATCTGAATGAAACTATACCCGAGACACACGTGATTAAATCTAATCGCGACGGCCGAACCTGTTATATTTTGATAAATGAGCTCTCTTCCTTTGAGCGGGTTGTGACTCTTTCGGAGACCTCTAGTGGGTCCGATGAGTTACGATTGCGCTATTTTTAGCGTGTAGAGACGTCATACTTTGTCCGCTCAAACCGCATACTTTGTGTAACGGGTGTGACTGATGTGGCGATAATGTCATACTTTCTTTGGGTGTTTTGGGCAAATACCATCCTATGTAGGCCTAAAAAGTCATACTATCTTTTTTGGTGAGATAGGATGGTATTTTGCGATTTTTGCAAAAGAAAGTATGACGTTTTGAGTCGTTCTTGCTGGTAAGAGAGTTTTGGTATATTTTTATACTACTTTATTATTAACTAATGAAAGTAGTAGAAAGGATGGTATTAAGGTAAAAAGTCATACTTTGTGCACTTTCTAGGAGCAAGGTTTTCGCAAAGATTTATTTTTTCAAGAAAGGATGGTGTTATGGAGGAATGGAGATCCTTAACCTTCCTTGGCTATGATCATTACGAGATAAGCGATCATGGACGAGTTCGAAACACGGACACAGGACGAATCATAAGGGTTCATCCTAACAACCACAACATCTATCATGTTGGTTTATATTCTGAGGGCGTACGAACAAACTACAGTGTCGGCAAGTTAGTAGCGCTCGCATTTTTACCCAAGCCTGAAAGCGAATACTTCGATACAGTCACCCACAGGAACGGAAAGAAGTACGACAACTACTACGGAAACTTGGAGTGGCGTCCGCATTGGTTCTCGGTCAAGTACAATCAAGAGTACAATGCGATGAACTCATATCCTGAGACTCCTGTTGTTGAAACAACCACAAACCTCTGGTTTAAGCGAGTTCGAGACGCGGCGTCATATTTTTGTCTTCTTGAAGAAGACGTACACAAAGCCTGTCTTGGAGGACCCGCGCCTATATTTGGAAGAGACTTACGATTCGAGTACGAAAGTGAAGACTAATGTTTGGCCCAACAAACCCGCAAATCCTGCCAGTGGAGAAGTCGCTTGAGGTGATTGGCTTCCCAGACTACATCGTAGATCAGCGAGGTGTTATATTTAGAAAGAAGAACCGAAAGGAAATTCAACACCAGTATAACAACTACGACCATGTCTACGTCACGCTATATTCTAATGGAAAGCGAAAGAACGTCGGTGTGGCAAAAGCTACCCTGATTGCACACCAAGGAGAGTCTGACAACCCACGAGAGAGTTATATTCTCCACAAAGACGGCGACACCACTAATGTCTCTCTGTCTAACATCATGTGGGCAAGCAAAGTCCGTTCTTACAACCACCATCAGCGCATGAGGTCTAAGCGTGGTATATTTGAGTACGAAAGCCGTCCAATTAAGGAAGTGACACAAGGGCTCACATTCGACAACATCTTGCAAGCGGCTGCATATTTTGTGGGCGATCCGTTTGAGATTGAGAACAACCTACTTGGATTCCATAGCGACTTCTTTCCAAAGAGTTCCTATGACTTTCGCTACCGCTAGCCATATTTTTCGAAAAGTGGCTAAAAAGCCTATCCATACCTGTTCGAAACACATACCTTAATAGAAGGAGATAAGACTTTACATCTCTTTATATTTTTGGAGGTCAGGTTGTGGCTAAAGAGCGAGATTACCAAGCAGGTCTAATCAAGCGCTTGGAGAGCATATTTCCAGGATGCATGATTCTCAAGAACGACGCTAACTACCGACAGGGCATTCCAGATCTTCTTATTTTGTTCAAAGATCGTTGGGCTGCCCTTGAAGTGAAGCAATCGGCGAAAGCCAAGAAGCGTCCTAACCAAGATTACTATGTCAATCAGATGAATGACATGTCTTATGCGTCCTTTATTTCTCCCGACAACGAAGTGGAAATTCTAGATGAGATTCAAAGAGCACTACAACCTACAAGGAAAGCACGCGTTTCTAAGTCCAAGTAGTTACCATTGGATTAACTATGACGACGACAAGTTAACTGATCGCTTTAATACCGCCATGGCAGCCGCTCGCGGCACGGCTCTTCATGAGTTTGCTAAAGATGCGATTGAATTAGGCGTTCCTCTTGCAGACAATGGACAAACTATATCCTTGTACGTGAACGACGCTATTGAGTATCGAATGACTCCAGAGCAAGTTCTATATTACTCGGACAATTGCTTTGGAACAGCAGACGCTATTTCCTTCAACGGGCGCTTTCTTCGAATCCACGACCTCAAGACAGGCGTCTCACCCACTTCAGAGCATCAGCTTGAGATCTACGCTGCTATATTTTGCCTCGAGTATGGACACAACCCGTTTGATCTCCAAATGGAAACTCGAATCTACCAGTCTGATGAGATTCGTTGCTATGAGCCAGATCCAGGTGACATCATCCATATTATGGATACAATCATTCAGTTTGACAAGCGAATTGAACTTCTTAAAGATTCCATGTAGTTATATTTTTGAAAGGAGTTGTCATGCCTCTCATCATTGATGAAGAAGACTATCTGGCTCACTACGGTATGCCTCGTCGCTCTGGTCGATATCCTTGGGGCTCTGGCGAGACTCCCTACCAGAGAAGCGGCGATTTTCTTTCCAGGATTCAAGACCTTCGTAAAGAAGGATATTCTGAAACGCAGATTGCTGAAGCCATGGGAATCAACACAACCCAACTTCGTGCTTACAAGAGTGTGGCTCTAAAAGAGAAGCGCCACAATGATATTTTGCAGGCGCAGAAGCTCAAAGACTCTGGAATGTCGAACCTTGCTATTGCTAAGGAGATGGGAATCTCAGACCACAAGGTTGCAGATCTTCTTGCGCCCGGCGCGGCAGACAAAGCGGATATTTTGAACGCTACGTCGAACATGCTAATGAGCAAAGTCAACGAGAAAGGTTGGATTGACGTTGGCTCCGGAAACTCTAACTGGCTTGGCGTGTCTGAAGAACACCTAAAAGCTGCTTTGGAGATTGCGGAGGCTGAAGGGTATGAGGTTCATACGGTCAAGATTCCTCAAGTCAGCGATCCGAACAAGATGACAACCTACAAGGTGCTTGCTCCTGCTGGAACAGACCAAAAAGATATTTGGATGCACCCTGAGAAGATCCAGACCATCGACGACTACAGCGAAGATGGCGGAAGGTCTTTCGTTCAGATCCAAAGACCTAAAAGCATCGACTCTAGCCGAATTCAAGTTGTCTACGGAGACGAAGGTGGTGCTGAGCGTGATGGCATGATGTATATTCGCCCCGGCGTTGATGATATTTCGCTTGGTGGTTCCGCCTATGCTCAGGTTCGTGTTGCAGTTGACGGAACACACTATCTCAAAGGCATGGCCATGTACAAGACCGACATGCCCGATGGTGTTGATGTTATATTTAACACAAACAAGAAAGACACCGGAAACAAGCTTGATGCTCTAAAAGAGATGAAGTCTGATCCAGACAACCCGTTTGGTGCTCAGATCAAGCGCCAAATTCTCGATTCAGACGGAAAAGTCAAGTCTGCTATGAACATTGTGAACGAAGAAGGAGACTGGAACAACTGGTCTGACAATCTTGCGTCACAGATGCTTTCGAAGCAGTCTAAGAAGTTGGCAAAGTCTCAGCTGGATCTCGCATATTCTGAGCGACTTCAAGAGCTTGATGATATTAAGTCTCTTACAAACCCTTCAATCAAGAAGAAACTTCTTCAGTCTTACGCAGATCAAATGGACTCGGATGCGGTTCACTTGAAGGCAGCGGCACTTCCTCGTCAGAAGACGAAGGTTATTTTGCCTATGCCAGAGTTGAAAGACAACGAAGTCTATGCCCCAACATATCGTGATGGCGAAACACTTGCTCTTGTTCGATATCCTCATGCAGGAACCTTTGAGATCCCGGAAGTTGTGGTTAGAAACCACCCAAAGATCAAGAAAAAATATGGGATGCTTCCGGATGCTATTGGCATCAACTCTAAAGTTGCTGAGCGTCTTTCTGGTGCCGATTTCGATGGCGATTTTGTCCTGGCGATCCCTAACAACCAAAAGAGAGTTAAATCTACGCCTGCTCTTGAGGGATTGAAGGGGTTTGATCCTAAGTCCTACGCATATCCTAAAGAGGTTACTAAGGACCCGGGTTTCAAGAAGATGTCTGATAAGACAAAAGGCCTTCAAATGGGAACGGTCTCAAATCTTATTACAGACATGACAATTAAAGGTGCAAAAGAGGACGAGATTGTTCGTGCTGTTAAGCACTCAATGGTTGTTATTGATGCTCAGAAGCACGATCTTAACTGGAAGAAGTCCGCCGCAGACAATGGTATTTTAGCTCTGCAAAAGAAATATTCCAGTCCGACTCGTGGTGCCGACACTCTTATTTCTAAATCAACTGGCTCTGTCAAAGTCGATGAATTCCGCCCTAGGTCTATGGCCAAAGGCGGGCCCATTGATAAAAAGACAGGTAAGGTTATTTATGAAAAGACCGGCAGGACTAAGAAGAATAAAAAGGGGGAGACTGTCAAGCGCCTAACGGAGACCACCCAGGGTGCAATGACAGATAACCTCCACACCCTATCCTCCGGGTCGGAGATAGAGCACGTATATGCCACCCATGGCAACAAGCTTAAGTCTCTAGCCAACCAGGCTCGTAAAGAGATGATGGCAACGAAGACGATTCCTTACTCTCCGTCAGCTAAGAAGGCGTACTCTTCTGAAGTAGAGAGCCTTAACAAGAAACTTGACACCGCTGTTAGGAATGCTCCTCGTGAAAGGCAGGCTCAAGCTATAGCTAATAGTCAGATTCGTGCAATCAGGAAAGACCATCCTGAGTATGATAGTGATGACATTAGAAAGGCAAGAGGAAGAGCAATCAACAACGCTCGCGCTCAGACTGGAGCGAACAAGACTCAAGTAAAGATTGAAGAGCGTGAATGGGAAGCCATCCAGGCAGGCGCAATCAGTGCCCACAAACTAGACAAGATTCTCCAGAATGCCGATCTAGATGTTGTTCGTGAGCACGCAATGCCAAAGAGACAGAACGGAATGACTAAAGCAAAGGAAGCAAGAGCCAAAGCAATGCTTAACTCTGGTTACACTATTGCTGACGTTGCCGATGCTCTTGGTGTTAGCGCAACTACAATCACAAGAATTGAGTAATCAAAAGAAAGGAGACAAATCATGGCTTCGCTACTTACAACTGTTGACAATCCTTTCAATCCTCATACAAACTTTGACGAATGGTATGCATTCGACTTACGTATGGGGTATGATACACTGGGCTACCTTGCAAGAATCACCCCAACCTCTCCGGAGTTAACGGAAGAAGAACAGGAGATGTTCGCGGAAGCAGCTATAGACGAAGCGGTTAGGATAAATCCGCTTGGAATCTATAGAAAAGTTTCTTATACCCCTGAGGGTGTGTAATTACTAAAAATAAAAAGAACCTCTTATTTTTTAGTTTTTACACAATCGCCCCCTATCTCGTTTTTCTTTGACGCTCTCAATAGAGACCCTACAAAGATCTACGAGGTTAGGGTTTAGATTTGGGGTCAAAGACATTAAAACAACCCACTCCTTATCTTTTTGGACTTCTATCATATGTTAATGTTGTAAAGTCGGTTCGATCTTTTATAGTTCGTCCTTTCATTTACGACTTTAAACCTATTGTTAAGAGAATCGTTTGATCTTTTATGAAAATTATGAAGTTAAAAGAAACTTTGTTCTCAAAAATTATGGTTTAATATAAAAAGATAAGTAGTGCGGGTTGTTTTATTTCTGTCTCTTATACACATCTCCGAGCC
>ERZ1031292.55-NODE-55-length-51687-cov-15.438526_pt1 | contig 51687 bp, 52 predicted proteins | sample MGYA00518215_ERZ1031292 | MGnify/ENA primary metagenome ERZ1031292 (study PRJEB33718, sample SAMN03159822) | human skin metagenome | collected 2014-02-25 | study: EMG produced TPA metagenomics assembly of the PRJNA266117 data set (Human skin bacterial metagenome... | reverse complement strand
GCCCCCGCTTGTGATAGTGGGAGCGGGGCAGGTTTCTTTTCAGGAAAAAATGAGTAGAATATAAGAAATCTGTTCATTCTGCTTATTTCCTGTGAGGAGCTCCACTGACGATGCGCCGCCGCTCTTTGCGTCTCGGTATTACGACGCTCCTGTCTGCCACCTTGCTCGGTGGCGCCACGCCGGCCGTGGCCTATGAGATGCAGCGTGAGTCTGCCACCTCGTTGCGCATCATTTTGGATTCGGGCGAAAAAATTGAGCAGAATAACGCAGCCGCGGCCATCCTGGCCATTGCTACCCAGCGCAAGGAAGCATTGGTGGCCGATGGAATTTTGTCTCAGGATAAGGCGGACGCCGCCTTCGAGTACTACTTTGGCAAAGCCCGGCTCAATACAGCTCGCACCGATGGCAATATTTATTCCACGCCGCTGGATTTCCCGTGGGAGCCAGAGGGACGGCCGCAATCCCTAGACGGCAAGCAGTACACCGAAGCGGCCGTACTGGATTACCTCGACAGGCTGGGCGCCAACTATGCCCAGGCGGCAATTCGCGCCGAGCTGGGTGAATTCACCAAGGATGTGCCGCAGGCCCCCGCCGGCAACGCGGCGACCTCTCCGCGTACCCAGCTGCCGACCATCGGGGATACTGGCTCCGCCTTCCCAGATGAGTTTCCGGCCTATGCGGCGGCGCTGCACGATATTGTCACCATTACCAAGCAGGTCAATGCGCCCTTGGAGCAGGCCGCCGCGTCGCACCATGCTGTGGGAACCGTGCGCACGGATGCGACGGCGAACGAGCCTTCCGGTCTATCCGCCTTTGAAGGCGGCCTTCTGGCCACCGGTTTAGCGGCGCTGGCCAGCGCCGCCGGATTCGGATGGTCCGCACTCGACTGGTCCGAGATCCTTTCTCACCTAGGCCAGTTCTTTTCCTAGGCGCCTAGCCCTGCCCGCAGGGCTAGAGCAAGCGGAATGACGTTAAACCGGTGCGGCTCGCCGAGCCCGTAAATGCATGCTGCTGTTGGCCTATGTAGGCGGAGCCAAAGTACTCGCCATTGGGCCGCGCGTGCAGGCTGGTCAATTGCAGTTTGTCCGTGGCGTAGGGGCTTGTGCGCCGGCGGCGGACCCACGAGCCAATGTGCAAGCGGATGGCATCCGAATAGCGTGCGGAATTGAGATGGGCTAGCGGGCGATAGCCGGCGGCTACCTCGAGCGCGAAGACTACCCAGCCTTGGATGCGGTGTTGGGCGGCGACTTCCGCGGACGTCGGCAAGCGGCCATAGCGCACGCGGTGGGGCGCAATGAAGAGTTTGAGGTGCGAGTAGCCGGGGATGGGCTCGTACATGGTGGGGAAGTAATGCTCCTGCATAAGGGCAGGAGGCGGACGCGTGATAATTGTCTCATGCGAGCCCCAAGCCCGCCATTTCTGAGGGTTTCCTGAAAGGGGTGGGCGCGAATGCGCGCGCGGTTCGCTATACTCTCGGGGAGTTAAAGAGAATCGTAACCAAAGGATTTAAGTACATGCGTGGTCTAATCGTTGACTATGTCGGCGTCCTTGATGGCACCGAAGAAGACAACCGCCGCTGGAAGGCGTTGCTGGCCGCCGCCAAGGCAAATGGCGCAGCAACCGCCATCCTGTCCAATGACCCAGGCGGACCAGGCGCGGAGCATATTCGCGAATGGGAGTACCGCGGCAACGTCGACGCAGTCGTTCTTTCCGGCGAGGTGGGAGCGGAAAAGCCCGAGACCGCTGCATTCCAGGCGGCCGCGGATGCCCTAGAGCTGCCACTCAATGACTGTGTCATGGTTGATGATTCCATCCTCAACGTTCGCGCGGCCGTTGAGGCAGGCATGGTCGGCTTCTTGTACACCAGCTTCGACCGCGTGTCCGTAGAAATTCAGGCAGTCTTCGATATTGAAGGTGAGTTTTAGTGGCTAAAGCCCGCGTTTATATCCCTGCTACCTACGCCATGCTAGCGGAGCTAGAAGAAACCGGCTCCCTGACCGCGCACTCCGGCTGGGGCTTTATGGTGACCCCTGCGCTACAGGAGTTCTATACCGAGGGCGATGAAGAAGAAATTGCTTACTCGGCCTTCCTTGAGGCATCTATGGCCTCCATGCGCCTCTTGGCCATCGGCGATGAAGAGAAGTTCCCGCACCGCCGCGTGGTCATCTCCATAGACCTGGAAGATTCTGTCCTCACCCCGCGCCCGGATATGGGCGAGCCGGTGGTAGAGCTCAAGCCCGCGCAGTTCAGCAAAGACGATTTAGCGGCCATCCACGTGGATATTGCGGAATCCGAAGAAACCACCGCAAAGGCCATCAAGGCTATCGATACCGCAGACCTTGGCGATGAGGACGCGGAGCTGGCCGTGGGCGATGCACTGGATAAGTTCATGGCCTTTTATCATCCCACCGAGCTGCCGTTCCTGGTAGAACTGCTCTAAATACTCAAGGAGACAATATGACTCAGCGCTTCAAGAACCTCGCTGCGGCCACCGTTACCGCCGGCGCAGCCCTCATTGCCGCGCCGGCAGCCCTGGCAGATACCACCCCAGCTGCGGATGCGGCTGCCGACGCCGTGCCCACCACCCCGTGGCTGGCGCTGCTAGAGACCTCGTCCCAGGGCACCTGGGGCCAGATCCTCGACATATTCTTCGGCATCGTGGATGGCATTTTGGGTGTTATGGCCGATACCGGCTTCCACCTCTAATTTTCCCACTCCACGTTGGTGCGCAGGGCCTCGAGTAGGCCGCGCACCGCGTCGCGCCGCCGCGCACTGGCGGTATCAGGGGGGATAAGTGCAGGGTCATCGAGGCCGCATTCTGGATCCGCAGGCGGGCCCATATGCGTACAACCGCGGGGGCAGTCCTCGATGGCTGCGGCAAGGTCTTCAAAGACGCCAAGCACGTCATCGGCATCCACGTGTGCGAGGCCAAAGGAACGAATGCCTGGGGTATCGATAATCCAGCCGCCGGTGAATGCATCCTCGGCGGGGAGGGGGAGCGCCACCGATTGGGTGGAGGTATGCCTGCCTTTGCCGACGCCCGATACTTCCCCTGTCTCCCTATCCGCATCCGGTACCAGTCGGTTGACCAGGGTGGATTTACCCACGCCGGAATGTCCGATGAGCGCGGTAACGTGGCCGTCGATGTGGTGGCGCACCGCTTCAAGTCCGTCTTCGACGCCGGCTTCCACCACCGTGACATTAAGATCGGCGAACTCGGCCGCAAAGGGGGCAGGATCCGTGAGATCGGTTTTGGTCAGGCACAGGATGGGGTGGATATTGCCCACAAACGCAGCGATGAGGGCGCGCTCGACAAACCCAGAGCGCGGCGGCGGATCGGCCACCGCGGTGACGATGAGCATCTGGTCCGCATTCGCCACCACGATGCGCTCATAAGGGTCGGTGTCATCGGCCGTGCGCCGGAGGACAGAGGTGCGCTCTTCGAGTTTCACTATGCGCGCTAGGGTGTCTTTCTTACCGGAAGTATCGCCTACGACACCAACGCGGTCGCCCACCTCGATGGCGGTGCGGCCCAGCTCACGGGCGCGCATGGCGGTTACTCGCGGGCCGTCGTCTAGTGCTACGCCCCAGCGCCCACGGTCCTTGGTTATGACCATGCCGAACTTGGCATTTTTGTGCTTGGGGCGGTCTTTAGTGCGCGGCCGTGAGCCCTTGCCGGGGCGCACGCGCACATCGGATTCATCGAAAGAACCGAAACGCCTAGCCATTGCTCTCCTGTTGCTCGGGGTCCACCATCGTCTCCCACATGCGGTCGAAGCCAGGCAGGGTCTTCGCGGTGGTGGCAATGTCTTCTACCTCTACGCCCGGTACCCGCAGGCCGATAATCGCGCCCGCGGTGGCCATGCGGTGATCCGCGTAGCACGGCCACTCTCCGCCATGGAGAGGGGCGGGGTCGATGTGCAGGCCGTCGGCAAGCTCGGTGACCTTGCCGCCGAGGGCGTTGATATTATCCGCCAGCGCCTTTAAACGGTCGGTCTCGTGGCCGCGCAGGTGGGCAATGCCGGTAAGGGTAGAGGGGGTGTCCGCCAGGGCGCACAACGCCGCGACGGTGGGGGTGAGCTCGCCAATTTCGCCCATGTTGCGCTCGATGCCCTGCAGCGCGCCGTCTTTGGCGCCCTTGGCAGTGACAAAGCCCGGCTCTTGGGTGACAATGGCACCCATATCCACCAAGATATGGCGAATGGCGTCGCCCGGCTGGGTGGTATTGGCAGGCCAGCGCTTAATGGTCACCCGGCCGCCGGTGACGGCAGCGGCGGCAAGGAACGGCGTGGCATTGGATAGATCCGGCTCGATGGTCCACTCTCGGCCTGCGATCGGACCGGGGTGCACGGTCCAGGTATTCTCGCCGGAGTCTACGCGCACGCCCGCTTGTCGCAGCATGCCCACGGTCATTTCTACGTGCGGCATGGAGGGCAGGGGAGCGCCTTTGTGGGTGACGGTAATGCCCTGTGCAAAGCGCGCACCGGCCAGCAAAAGTCCGGAGACGAACTGCGATGACCCAGAGGCATCAATGGTAACCTCGCCGCCTTCCGGCACTCCGTGCGAGCACACGCTAAAAGGCAGGCTATCGCCGTCCACCTCGACGCCGAGCTGGCGCAGTGCATCCAGGGTGGTGGACATGGGGCGGGCGTAGGCCTGCTCGTCGCCGTCGACAAGCACGGCGCCGTCCGCCAGGGCCGCAACCGGCGGGATAAAGCGCATGACCGTGCCAGCCAGGCCGCAGTCCACCGTGGCACCCTTAAGCGGGCCTGGGGTGACGTGGATATCCTCGCCATCGTGCTCAAAGCGCACGCCCATAGATTCCAGGGCCTTTTCCATCAGCTGCGAATCGCGCGAGACGAGCGGCGCGCGCAGGGTAGAAGGGCCATCGGCCAACGCCGCCAGAATGAAAGCGCGGTTGGTAATAGACTTCGAGCCCGGCACGTGCTGGGCCCACGTAATGGGGCCTGCCGCTTGCGGGGCGGACCATGGTTGAGACATATCGTCCATAATAGAGGGCATGTGCGGAAGATTCGTTCTTTTTACCGAGTCCCTTCTTGATGAGGTGGGAGCGCTGCCCGGAGTTACTGAAGTCCGTGCTCCGCAAGGCACCCCGGGCCCGCGCTACAATATCGCGCCCACCCAGCCGGTGGCGATGGTGCGCGTGCGCGAAAGCCTCGCCCAAGTCGATCCTGCGCGGTGGGCACTTCTGCCGCACTGGAAGAAGGATCTGGACGGCCCGCCGCTGTTTAACGCCCGGGCGGAAACGGTGGCCACCAAACCCTCCTTCCGGCATGCCTTTAAAGAGCAGCGCTGCCTTATCCCCATGAACGGCTACTACGAATGGCACCAGGAAGAAGGCGGCAAGCAGCCCTATTTCGTCCGCGCGGAAGAGGGCCTGTTGTGGGCGGCAGGCCTGTGGGACACCGGCCTAGACCGCCTGTCTGCCACGATTGTCACCACTGCAGCTACGGAAGAAATGGAGTGGCTGCACCACCGTCTGCCCCGCTTCTTGGCGGCCGAAGAAATGCGTACCTGGCTGGAGGGTAGCCCCGAAGAAGCCGCTGAGCTGCTCTTGCCGACGCCCCTGCGTGGCTTCCACACCCACCCCGCCGACAAGGCTGTGGGCAGCGTATCCAACGATTATCCGGAGCTACTCGGCGAGTAGATCGGCAAAGCTGGCAGAGCACAGCTCTGCGAGGTCCTCCGCATTGAGCTCGATATCTAGCCCGCGGCGCCCGCCGGAAATAAAGACGGTATCGAAAAGCACGGCGGTTTCCTCAATGACCGTGGGCAGTGGGTTCTTCTGGCCCAGCGGGGAAATGCCGCCGGGAATACATCCGGATGACTTGGACGCGTCATGCGGATCCGCCATGGCGGCCTTAGAAACGCCGTGGGCGGCCGCGGCCTTCTTAAGGCTCAGGTGGTAGGTGGTAGGGATTACGCACACCGCCAACTTCCGCTTGGGCCCCTTGCCTGCCGTTAAATCGATGACCAAGGTTTTGAGCACGCGTTCCGGCTCTACCTCGAGGGCCGCCGCGGCGTGATCGCCGAAGTGATCCTTGCCCGCCTCAAAGGTGTACACATGGTGGTCTACGCTGGCGTCTTCCACGACTTTGAGCGCTGGGGTGGCTGCATGCGGGGACTTTTTGGACATGGCTGGGATTCTAGCGCTACGCGTTAGGATAGAAATTGTGGCTAAAGAAACAATCAGCGAAAAGGAGCTGCAGCGCCGCTTCGAAGCGGAAGCGCTGCCCCTGCTAGACCAGCTCTACGGCGGTGCCCTGCGCATGACGCGCAACCCGCAAGATGCTGAGGACCTCGTGCAGGAGACCTACCTCAAGGCCTATAAGTCCTTTCATTCCTTCAAGCAAGGTACAAACCTTAAGGCTTGGCTGTATCGCATCATGACCAATAACTACATCAACTCCTACCGCAAGGCGAAGCGCCGGCCCACGGAGTCTTCGGCCGATGACCTGAGCGATTTTCAGCTCTATACCACCGCGGGACACGATTCCACTGGCCTGGAATCCGCCGAGGTAGCTGCGCTTAAGGACATGCCAAATGCCACCATTTCAGAGGCCATGAATGACCTGCCCGATGACTACCGGATGGTGGTGTACTACGCGGATGTAGAGGGCTTGGCGTATAAAGAAATTGCAGAAATTATGGATACTCCACTGGGCACGGTGATGTCCCGGTTGCACCGGGGAAGAAAATTGCTCCGGAAAGCGTTGAAAGACGTGGCACGAGAACAAGGCATTGGATTAGAACACCCAGACATGGAGGAGAAGTAATGGACCGCGCAACGGAACACAACTGTGGTGCGTGTAGCTCCCCAGAGGTACAGGCCCTCCTGTGCGAGCTTCTCGATGAATCGACCACCTATGCCCGCGCACTCGCTATCCGCGAGCACATCGCCCAGTGCGATTTCTGTCAGCAGCGCCTCGAGAGCGAGGAGATTATCCGCTCCCTAGTGCGCAACTGTTGTAATGGCCAGGCTAAGGCGCCGCAGGCGCTGCGCCGCCGCATTTCGATAGAGATCACCCGCATCGACACGGCGTGGTAGGCACTGTTGCTCACCCGCTGTGGTGGGGCCTGGTCTCATGATCTTTCAACTTTTTGTTTGAGTCCATACTGATCGGGCCGAATTGAGGGCGGAAGGGCCGAATTGAGACCCCAATGTGTTCAATTCGGCCCGATCACATTGGACTTAAGGCACGGAGAGGTCAAGCGGGGAGTTAGGAGACGACATCGATTTGCGTCTGGCATAGCAAAAGCCCGGTTCTACGGTCGAAGTGACCGAGGGAACCGGGCTTTGAGTAATGCTGTGCGTTATGCGCCAGGACGCTTGCCGTGATTAGCGGACTTCTTGCGGCGATCCTTGCGCTTGCGACCACGCTTGCTCATTGCGCACTCCTTCGTTGAGGGTATCTGAACTTTATTCAACTGTAGCGGCTAAGGGCGCCGAAACGAAAATTGAGGGCCGTTTATTAAGCGGAAACGCGAGCGCGGCCACGGCCGCGGTTGCGGCGACGCTTGAGGGCGCGACGCTCCTCTTCAGACAGGCCGCCCCAGACGCCGGCGTCCAGGCCGGATTCCAGCGCCCACTTCAGGCAGGAAGAGGCAACAGGGCAGCGGTTGCAGACCAGCTTGGCCTTAGCGATTTGGGTAAGTGCAGGACCAGAATTGCCTACTGGGAAGAACAGCTCGGGGTCTTCGTCGCGGCAAACAGCTTCGTGGCGCCAATCCATGATTGATATCTCCTAACAAAAATTCGACAGCAGTAAGCACAAGCGCTTTTCACGAAAATGAAAAGCAACCAATGCCAGGGTGGGTGGTTGTGTGAACTGGTCTGCGTGCAGTGGGGCCCGGTCTCGAGGTCGGGCCAGCGTCGCCGCCGCCAATGGTTCACATTGTGGTTACTTGAAGTTTCCTTCAAGTTAAGAAGAGGTTTACGTCCTCTTTCTTTTTGCTACCCCAGAATCATGACATGTTTACTCAGACTCCGCTAGGGGTAGAGGCAAAATTGTGGTCAACCTCACGTGAATGAAACTAGTGTGGGGGTCATTTAGCGCGACGTATGAGTTGAAAGAACCCTGTGAGAAACTCGCTGAACTGGAGTATTGTCCAAAAATCCTTGAGTGTGGTGACTGAAGAAGCGTCAAATCTGCCCGGCTAACTCCTGCCCCCGCGAAACCTGAGTGGCGCACAAGGAAATGGCGTTGACCGGTGAGTAGACTGTGGCTTTGTGTCTAAGCAGAAGAAAAAGCAGGTAAACAAAAAGCAAAGTGTGACCTCGGCGCAGCCGGCGCGTGAGGCGAAGACCCAGCAGGGCGCGCCACAGCCGGTCCTTGTGGCCGCAGCGCTCGCCGTGGTTCAGTCCATCGCCGTCATCTGCTTCGGTATCTTCCTGATTGTGCGCGAGGTGACCGGCGCAGAAAATGGTTCCATGGTGTCGGACTCGGGCTCCGGAAGCTTTGTGGGGCTAGGCACCGCACTATTTATCTTTATTGTCTTTGGTTTTGTCATCGTCGGCGCTTGGGCCATGGTCAAAGGAAAGCGCTGGGGTAGGGGAGCCATTATCCTGGTCGAGCTCATCTTGGCAGCGAGCTCCTTCCAGATGTTTAGCGGTGGATCGCCGTTACTTGGTGCGGTCACTTTGGTAAGCGCCGCAGTAGTCATCTTCCTGCTGATGTTCGTCCGCGCTTCTACGGAGTGGGCGGCAGCAAACTTCTAAATTCGCTGCCACGCGCACAAGGGCCGCGCCTCGGAAAACCGGAAGGCGCGGCCCTTTGCGTGTTGCAGGGATATTAATCGGCGCTTAGGCCCACGACCTGATCGCCGCGGGTTTCCACGATGGTGTCTCCCGCCAAGGTGAGGTAGACGGGGCCGTGGTAGCTGCCGCGATCAACCGGGATGGTTCGCAGGGTTTTGCCGGTGGACCAATCCATGACAGCAATGCCTGCTTGGGTAGGTACCAACATGTGCTTGGCGACGGCGATGGGGGTGCCGATGGCATCGTCCACCACGTGATCCACTGCGAGGTCGCTCGGTTTAAAAAGGTAGAGGCGGGAGCCATCAAACCACGTCATATGGTGCGGCAGGTCCGCGGTTGCCGGGGCGAACGGGGAGGCGCCCGCGTCTATGTCTGGAGAGGGCTCTGCCGAAGTAGAGTCCAGCTTTTCTCCCTTATTGTCATAGGACTCGATTGTGGAGTGCGGGCCTGGGCGGTAGATAGCGGCGGCCTTTTGCCCCACGGCGATAAGGCGGGCGCCGTCGGTGGCTATGTCCACATCGGCGGCGATATCGGGCTCACGGGAATCATCAGGGGTGGTGTCCTGGAAGCGCAGCCAGGTGGTACCCGGCTTATCGGGGCAGGACTCGGTCAGTGCCAAATTCTCGGTACGGGTGAGGGCGGAGCTAATGGTGCAGTCCTCATGCGGTTGCTTGTCCGGCTCCTGTTTTGCCTCCACGTCACCGTATTCCACGGTGCGCACCAAATCGGAGCGCCACAGATCAATGCGGTCGGTAGAGACCGTTCCTACCCGGTCATTAGAGGAAACGGGTACTACCTCTTCCGAGTTGACGGCGCTGCGGGTGCTGTCATACTCGCCAGTTGCGGCATTAATCGCCACGGTATCCCCGCAGCCCACGCCGGTTTTATAGGACGCCACGATTTTGCCCCACGCAGTAGACAGCGAGCACAGATCCGCGTCCGTGCGCTCATAAGTCCAAGCCTCGGAGCCGTCCGGGTTGGTGGCGGTGAGCGTGTGATCGGCGTGCGTGATGGTCAGGCCGTGTGCCGAAACCGCCCGGTATTGGCCGGGTACTGGTTCGTTGGGGAGGCTGAAGGACTCGTGGAGGGCCTCGGGGACGTCGGCAAGCGCGGGTGCATCCTTATCCCCAGGAACGGCCGCTTGGCTGAGATGCGCTTGATTAATATTGGCGGTAATAGCCGCCCCGCCGACCGCGATGGCGCAGACCACGACAATAATGCCGGTAGCCTTCCAATCGGCGGGGGTCGAGCGCAAAATGGGAGCTTTAGTCATCGGCGGCCTCCTCGCCTGCGCCGGGAGCTGCCGCGGCGCGCGGTGGTACGGGTGGGGGATTTCTCGCGGACAGGCACCTGGCCCACGACCTTGGTCTCAGGGCCGACAGTTTCCTCTACATCCGCGGGGATGTCTAGAGCCTGGGCCAGCTCCGGGGACGTGGAGAACCACTGCGGCGGATTCGGCTCACCCAAATCCAGCTCATCATTAATTACCTGCCATTTGCCCAGCTCATCATAGCCCACCATGGTGATAGCGGTGCCCGTATGGCCGGCGCGCCCCGTGCGGCCAATGCGATGGACAAAGGTCATCGGATCATCTGGAACCTGATAGTTGATGACGTGGGTGACATCATCAACGTCGATGCCGCGGGCGGCAATATCGGTGGCGACCAAGATATCCACCTGGCCGGTGCGGAAGGCTTGGAGCGACTTCTCGCGCGACTTTTGCCCCAGATCGCCGTGGACCGCGCCCACGTGGAAGCCGCGTCGGGCAAGGTCATCGGCCAACTGGGCGGCCGCGCGCTTGGTGCGAGCGAAGATGATGGTGCGCCCGCGGCCGGAGGCCTGCAGGGCGTGGGCAACGACGGCAACCTTATCCATGCGGTGGGCTTGGAAGGTGACCTTGCGAGTGGAGGAATGGGTGAAATCCTGCTCGCCGGATTCGGCGCGGATATGGATGGGTTTTTCCATAAACCGGCGGGCGAGCGTCAAAATTGCGCCCGGCATCGTGGCAGAAAAGAGCATGGTTTGGTGGGCATTGCCATCGAGTGCCTTGAGGATAGCCTCCACCGAGGGCAAAAAGCCCAGATCCAGCATCTCGTCGGCCTCATCGAGCACCAAGATAGCCACGCGATCTAGCTGCAGTTCGCCGCGTTCGTGGAGATCGATCAATCGGCCAGGCGTGCCAATGATGACATCTACGCCCTTGTTGAGCTTTTTGATCTGTTCCTCGTAGGGACGGCCGCCGTAAATGGAGGCTAAGCGCACGGGCAGGTGGGCGGCAGCCACCTGCAAGTCCTCGGTGACCTGCTGGGCAAGCTCGCGGGTAGGGACCACCACGAGGGCGCGCGGGGTGCCATCGAGCTCGTCGATATCGGCGTCATCAAAGACGCGGTCCAAAAGCGGCACGCCAAAGCCATAGGTCTTGCCCATGCCAGTGCGCGCTTGGCCAATCAAGTCCTGGCCAGATAGCGCGATGGGCAGGGTTAATTCCTGGATTGCAAAAGTACGCGTGATGCCACGAGTGGCGAGACCATCGCAGATTTCGGCCGCAACGCCGAGTTCCGCGAAGCTCGGTGGCTGGGATTTTATGTCAGACACACCTTGATAGTAGCCGGGATGGCTATAGTGGGGCCATTGACAATAAAACTCTAGTTAGAGGAGGAATCTTCATGGATATCAAGTTTGGCTTCGCGGATACCGCTCGCGAGCTGGTCATTAGCGCTGCAGGTGACCAAGCCGAGCTGACGCAGAAGATCAACAGTGCCCTGGCGGATAACTCCACCCTGGAATTGGAAGATGACAAGGGCCGCAAATACCTCGTGCGCACTGACCGCGTGGTTTACGTCGAGGTCGGCATTGCAAAGAAGCACGCCGTGGGATTCGCCGGCGCCTAAGGCGAGCGCATAGGGCTGCTGATTCAGCTTTTTTAAATACAAACGGGTAACCTAAGGCCCCATGGAAAAAAGGGAGACTCGCCACGCCCACCGGAGCCAGGGCCATGCGCCGGACCACCCCAATGCGGTGGTCCGGTTTGCGCGTCAATATGGCTGGTGGCGCGTAGTGGCTATCCCCCTCATGATCGCGCTGACCATTTGGTTCATCGTCGATATCGCCACCGCCTCTTCCTCTGAAGAAAAGGCGGAAGGCACTAGCGAGGCTGCCCCAACGAGTACGGAGAAGATGGGCCCTGATCCTGCCGATGCTGCAGCGGTCAAGCGGGAAATCAGCGAGATGCCGCCCGGTGGCTCCTATACCAAGCAGGGCAAGGGCACCTTCCACGAGGTAGGCGAGCCTGGCGCCGTTACCGGTAAGGGCGGCGAGCAACAGGTGCGCTATTCCATCGAGGTAGAAGATGGCCTTAACACCGCACCGTATGGAGGCGATGAGTCTTTTGCCGCCATGGTGGAGGCCACCTTGTCTGACCCGCGCGGCTGGACCGCGCATAAGGACTTTGAGTTCGAGCACGTGGCCGCTGATGCGGAACCAGATACCCGCATCCAGCTGACTTCGCTCGGCACCGCCGCAGAACGCTGTGGCGAGAAGATTGAAACGGAAACCTCCTGCCACACCACCATTACGGGCGAGTCCACCACCATTATCAACGAGGCCCGCTGGGTGCGCGGCGCCACGCCTTTTGAAGGCGATTTGGGCAATTATCGCCAGTACGTCATCAACCATGAGTTGGGTCATGCCATTGGCTATGCGGCCCACCAGCCGTGTGGCGGCCAGGGCAAGCTAGCGCCGATCATGATGCAGCAGACCTTGGACCTTAACAACAAAGAATTGCACGATCGCAAGCCCAGCGAGGTCTATCCTGATGAGGATGTGACCTGCTCACCAAACCCGTGGCCTTATCCGAATCCGGATAATAAGGATCCCCACCAACCCGAATAGGAGTTAAGGATGCCGCTTCCCCCAGAGCATGTTTTAAGCGCCTTCCACGCGGAAACCGGTGCCACTGGTACCCGCCGCGTGCAGGGCGATCAATTGGGCCCGGTGTGGGATAACGGCATCAAGGTGGGCGACGTGGTCTATTCCCAGGCCGGTCCGTTTGCCGCCTGGTCCGCTAAGGTGCGCGAGCGCCTCAGCGTGCAGGGGGCCCGCGTTTCCCGGCCGGTACTGTCTAGCGATGGTCGGCACACGGCCGCAGGGTGGAAGGCTACCCAGTTTATTCCGGGCCAAGTACGCGGGCGAATTGATGAAACCGCACAGATGGCGTTGCGCCTCGACGCGGCTATAGCCGAGGTACCCCTTCCCAACGGGCAGCGTAGCGATGCCTTCGCTCGCGCAGAGCGCGCCGCCTGGGAGGAAACGGGCGAGGCTTATCGCCCAGCCCTGCTTGCCGACGTCCCCCTTATCCCCGCCCACACCGCTCTTCTCACCACTACGGTTTACCACGGCTCCAACCCGCCGGGCATTGTGGACATTGTGCCGAGCGAGTCCCCGCGCCCAGCCGGCTGGACGGCCGCTTTGGTTATTGTGGATGGGCTCATTGGCCAAGCAGTCGATGATGGGATCTGTCAGCGCTTTAGTCATGTACCCGGTATGCCGGAATTGCTGTTGCGCGCTGTGTCGTATCGCCGTCATGTCAATGACCTGCACTCCGCGTCGCGTTCAAACACGCGTTCGCACATTGAGCGGGTGGAGCAGCATCTGGTGTCGCGGGCATCTGCCATACTGGAGCGGTGAGTTACGACCCCCATTCCACCGCGCGTGCGGGAGTGGTCCTTCCACCGTCCCCGCAGGTGCGCCTCGTTCCCCGTACCCAGTCCGCCACGACCCGCAGTTGGCCTGTTGACCTGCCAGAATCCGGTACCTGGAAGGTAACCGGTGCCGCCGGCACCGGTGTGTCCAGCTTCCTTATCGATACCGTCATTCATGCCTTGGATAAAGCCCGGCAGACCGGCGCGGATCCCTCCGGCATCCTGGTTATCGCTCCCTCGAAGGAATCCGGCGCCCGGCTGCGCCGCGAGCTCTCTGAGCGGCTCGAGGATTACGCCGCACAGACCTCCATGGTGCGTTCCGTACACTCTCTAGCATTCGCGTTGCTGCGCACAGCAGCCGAGGAGGAGCTCCGACTTATTACCGGTGCGGAGCAGGACGCCGTCATCCGCGAGCTGCTCACTGGCCAAGCAGAAGACGGGCATGGCTCGTGGCCCGCGGAGATGCGGCCCGCACTGGAATATGTGGGCTTCGCCCGGCAGCTGCGCGATTTCCTTTTGCGCTCCATTGAACGCGGCCTGGGCCCGGGCGACCTAGAGCGCCTCGGTGCCGAGCACGGCCGCCCCATGTGGTCCGCGGCGGGTGAATTCCTGCGCGAGTACGAACGGGTGCAGCTCCTTTCCCGCGCCCATTCCTATTCCGCTGCGGAATTGGTTACCGCGGTTCTTCAGCGCCCCCAGCTACTGCGCGAGCACCCCTTCCACACCATCATTGTCGATGATGCGCAATTGCTTGACCCCACTGCGGGCAAGCTCATTCGCGAAATGGCCCCGCAGGCGGATCTCGTGGTGGTAGGCGGTGATGCCGATCAATCCGTCTTTGCCTTCCGTGGTGCTAGCTCGCGTTTCCTGCGGGACTTCCCAGCTGAACACGACATCGAGCTCACCGAGCCTCACCGCACACCCTCACCGGCGTGCATCTCCATTGTGGATTCGGACGGCAGGTTGCGTGACGTCGTAGCCAATACCGTGCGGCGCCGTCACTTAGAAGACGGCGTCCCCTGGCGCGATATCGCCGTCATCGTTCGTTCAACCGGTGATATTGGGCAGATGCGCCGCACTCTTTTGGCCGCCGGCGTGCCCGTGCACATTAGCCCTACCGACGTCGTCTTAGCCGAACAGCGTTTGGTTTCCGCCGTGCTGCTCGCCCTGCGTGCCTTGGAGAAAGACCTATCAAACTCGGAGTTGGAAGAATTACTCACCGGCCCCGTGGGTGGCGCCGATCCCGTCACCCTGCGCCGCCTTATCCGCGGTCTGCGCCGCTGGGATTCCACCACCCGGGGCATCGATAGCCTTCGCGGTCTTCTCTATGGCGAGCTTCCAGATTTTAATGGGCAACTTACTGAGCGCGAATACTCCATTCTGGAGCGTGTACGCGCGGTTCTAAGCGCCGGCCGGGACGCACTCGCCTCCGGGGCCTCGGTGGAGGAGGTCCTCTGGGCTGTGTGGAGCGCAACCGAGCTCGATAACCGCCTGCAGGCTTCGGCGCTGCGCGGTGGTGCGACCGGCTCGCAGGCCGACCGCGACTTGGATGCAATGATGGCGCTTTTTGACGCCGCAGGTGACTACGTCGAGCGCCGCCCTGATTCCTCGCTGCGTGCCTTCCTGACGCATATCACCGAACAGGAACTTCCCACCGGTGTGCGTGACCGCCGCACCGCTATTCCGCAGGCAGTAGAGATCCTGACTGCACACGGCGCCGTGGGCCGCGAATGGGATACCGTCATCGTGGCCGGCGCGCAGGAAGGAAGCTGGCCTTCGCTAGGGGAGACCGGCTCCATCTTTGGTCAAGAAGATCTCATCGATCTCCTCGACCACGATATTGATCCCGATACCCCCGTCAGCCACGTTGCCTCCCGTTTGGCAGAGGAGCGTCGACTCTTCCATGTCGCTACCACGCGTCACCGACAGCGCCTGCTCATTGCCGCTGTGGAAAACCCGGAAGGTGATACGGTCTCTGAGCCTTCGCGCTTCATTAGCGAATTCGCTGGCCGTGGTGTGGACGTGCCCGGCCAGGCTGGGCGTCGGCAAGCAAAGCGGGCGCTGCGTCGCACCCAGCTCCCGCGCGAACTGGGCCTCGATGTGCCCGAACCCGCACCCGTGACATTGCGCGACGGGCTCGAGGTGGATCCCCTCGATGTGGCGGTGCTGTCCGTGCCGGCCTTTGTCGCACAATTGCGCCGCGTAGTTACCAATCCGGAATCCGGTGAGGTTGAGCGCAAACAAGCAGCGCGCCAACTCGCTCGGCTAGCGGCAGCCGATATCCCTGGCGCCCACCCGGAGCAGTGGTGGTCTGCGCGCTCCGTTGCAGCTGAACTGCCGCTGCATACCAGCGACAGTTTGTCACCCTCCCGGGTGGAAGCATTACTCAACTGCCCGCTCAAGGCCGTGCTAGGAAATGTGACCGAGGACCCAAGCACCGAGGAGCACCTGCTCCGCGGTACTTTGGCGCACGCCTTCTTTGAAGCCATTGGCCGCGGGATGGATGCGGAAAAGGCCAAGCTATTGGTGATGGAGGCTTTCGAGCGCATTCAGGACGTACCGCAGTGGCAATTGCGTTTTAAGCTCGATGAGTTTTCCACCCTGTTGGACCGCGCCCGGGAATGGGCGCGCCAATCCGAGGTCAATCAAGAGCTTGCCGGTGTGGAAATCCCCGTAGGCGTACGCGTCAGCGAGGAGGTGCGCATCGGCGGCTATATGGACCGTCTGCTTCGCGATGGAGAGGGAAATTACTTGGTGGTGGACCTCAAGACGGGTAGAAGCACGCCAGCTAAGAAAGAGGGCGAGGACCATGTGCAGCTGATGACCTATCAGCTCGCGCTTGCCCATGGCGCATTTGACGGCCACCAGGTTCACGACGGCGAAGGCATGCCGCGCCAGGGCGGTGTGCTGGTGTATCCGGGTGCGACCACCAAAAAGATTGGTGAGATTTGGCAAAGCGATAAATCGCCGGAGGCCCTGGAAGAATTCGCCGCACTTCTACCCCCGCTGGTCGAAGAGATGCGCGGCCCGCGCATCACAGCGCGCACCAATAAAGACTGCGATAAGTGCCCAATTCGCTCCATCTGCCCCGTGCAGGAAGAAGGAAGGATGACTACCGATGCCTAAGAGCAATTTTTCCCCACAGCAGATCGCTGCAGCCTTGGGCAAGGACTTTCCGCCTACCGAGGAACAAACCCATGTCATCGAAGGCCCCTTTAGCCCCAAACTCGTGGTTGCCGGCGCTGGTGCCGGAAAGACAGAAACCATGGCCTCGCGCGTGGTATATCTGGTGGCCAATGGCTATGTGCGCCCGGAGCAGGTTCTCGGCCTGACCTTCACCCGTAAGGCCGCGCAACAGCTGGAGCAGCGCATCCGGCGGCAGCTGATTAAATTGCGCGATTCCGGCCTCATCCCGCCAGGCGGCGAGGTGGCAGAAGCGCTAGAGAACATCGCGCCGAAGGTAGCCACCTATGACTCCTACGCGGGAGAACTCGTCCGTGAATACGGGCTCTTGGTTCCGGTAGAGCCCACCGCACGCATCATCACCGAGGCCGAGCGCTATTCCTTGGCCTACGATGTGGTGCGCAATTACACCGGCCAGCTGGAGGATGATCGCGCCCTAGCCACGATTACCGAGACCCTGCTGAAATTCAGCCAAGACATCGATAATGGGCTCAAGGACACGAGTCACATCGCCGAGCATGCTCGCGATTTTCGAGCGGACATCGATAACCTCGATAAATCTCAAAAAAATGGCCCCGAATACTCAAAGACGCTGCTGGGCTATATCCAAACACAGGAGCGCCGCGTGCAGTACGTGCCGCTGCTGGAGGCCCTGAAAAAGGAACAATCCGAGCGACAAGTCATCACCTTCGGCGAGCAAATGGCCGTCGCTGCCCGCGTAGCGCGCGATCATCCTGTGGTGGGCAAGCAACAATCCCAGCGCTATAAGGTCGTCATGCTAGACGAGTACCAAGACACCTCCTATGCCCAGCGCGTGCTTCTACGAAGCCTGTTCGGAGGGGAGCAAAAGGATCTTTCTGTGACGGCCGTGGGTGATCCAATGCAGGCCATCTACGGGTGGCGTGGTGCGACCTCTGAAAACCTCACTGCCTTCGTGGAGGACTTCCCGGTCGCGCCGGGCACACCCGCTCCGAAGGACCAGTTGACCACCTCTTGGCGCAACCCCTCTGGTGCGCTGGACTTGGCTAACTCAGTGGCGGAGGGCGTATTCGAAGGCGTTGAACGTCCCGTGGACGAGCTGTCTGCCGCCCCGCATAAGGGCGAAGGCGACATCCAGTTGGCGTACTTCGACAGCGAAGTTCGCGAGCGTGAATTCGTTGCCGAGTACCTGAAAGAGCAGTGGGAAAAGCGCGAGGGAGATACCTTCAGCGCGGCTGTTTTGGTGCGTAAAAATAGGCACTCCGCCCCCATCGCTGCGGCGCTAGACAAAGCGGGCGTACCCAATGAGATCATTGGTCTCGGTGGCCTGCTGTGGCAGCCAGAAATCCAGGACCTCGTAGCTATTGCCACCATGCTCGTGCGCCCAGAAGACTTGCCTGCGGCAGTGCGGGTGCTGGCAGGGCCCATCTGTGGCCTGGGAATTAGTGATATTCAAGCGCTTGCTTCCCGCCAACGAAACCTGGCCGGCGCGAGGGAGGAGCGCTTGCGCTGGGAGCCGGGGATGGACCCGGAAGACTACCTGCGTGCGCAGTTGGAAGATGTCACCGCTGAGGAGCCGGATCAGCGCGTCGGCCTTGCCGACGCCTTGGCCGATCTAGGTGAGAGAGACCGCTATACTCCGCAAGGCCTCGCCCGTATGGAAGAGGTTTCTGCCAAACTGCGACACCTGCGCACCTATTCTCTGTCCAAACCGCTGGTGGATATCTTCGCCGATATTGAAGCATTGTTTAATATCCGCACCGAAGTCCTTGCGCGTGGAAGCGCAGGGGGCGCGACACATCTGGATAAATTTGCCGATATCGTCGCGGGCTTCCACGGTGATTCTTTGTATGCGCTCTTGGATTACTTTGCGTTAGCGCTCGAAAAGGAAGATGGCCTAGACCTTGGCGAGGTTCCCGCGGCCACTGACCGCGTGCAGATTATGACCGCGCACAAGGCCAAGGGCTTGGAATGGGAACACGTCTGCGTGGTGCATGCGGATTCGTCTAGCTATAGCGCACAAGCAGAGACCTTCCTGTCCAGGATCGATAAGGTCCCGGGAGACGATGACTATATTGAGGTCCCGGAGGATGCCCAAAAGCGCTCGCATTTCCAAAACGCGTGCGAGGAGTTTAAGAAAGCAGATAGCGCCATCAAGGCGGAAGAATCGGCGCGCCTTTTTTATGTGGCGCTGACGCGTACCGAATCTACCCTGACCGTTACCGGCTCGGGCACCAATAACGCCAATGGAAAGAACAAGAAGGTTCCCTATGAATACCTAGAGCGCCTGAAAGAGCAATTCCCGCAGTACGTGGTGGAGTGGTCCGTCCCCGACGAGCCTTCCGAGGATGATTTTGGGGAGAGCGCACAATTCCCAGCGCTTGAGGCTAGCCCAGAGGCAGTCGCCGGTGCGGACCTAGTCCTTGCAGCAATGGAGGAACTCCCAGATTTGAGCCGGGGTGAAACCTTTGAGTTATGGGAGCAGGAAGCTGGCGCTCTCATTGAGGAGTATAAGGCCCTGCAACAGCCGGTGGTAGACGTTGAGCTACCCAGCGAGCTGACCGCCTCTGACATGGTTGCGCTGCGGGCAGACCCGCTTCAGTTTGCCCGCAGGCAGCGCCGCCCCGTGCCGTTTAAGCCGAATTCCTATGCCAAGCGCGGTACCGCCTTCCACGCGTGGCTGGAGGACCGCTTCGGCAGCCCGGCGCTATTGGGCGAGGAAGAACTTCCGGGAATCGATGAACCGGAAGACTTCGATTTGGAAGAGCTCAAGCAGGCCTTCCTGAACTCCGAGTGGGCCGAGCGTCAACCGGAGCACGTGGAGGCGCCCTTTGAAATCACTATTGGTGAGTCCGTGGTGCGCGGGCGCATGGATGCGGTATTCCGCTTGGAGGATGGCACCTGGATGGTGGTGGACTGGAAGACCGGCCGCCCACCCCAGGGAGAAGCCATGGATGCTGCCAAGATACAGCTAGCGGTGTATGCAGAGGCCTGGCGCCGCATCCACGGCGAGGAAAGGATTCGTGCAGCGTTCTATTATGTGCACGATGGCTATACCTTTGAGCCTGCCCGCCTGCCGCGTGGGGAAGAGCTGAAGAAACTCCTTGAATCGTCAGTTGAGTACCACAAGGGCTAAGGTATGTGGGCGGTTGCGTAAGCGCGCAATCTCTTGAGTAACCATTCGAGACCAGAAAAGAAGGCTGGACTAGTGGCCCAAAAACGTGCGCAGGCAATGAAGTCACGCTTTAGAAGTCGCTTCTTGCCGCAGGTCGAGCTGTCCTCGCAGCCGGATCACGCGCTCATTGATGTCATTACGGTGCCGAGGGATGAAAATTCCAGCCCGTGGCGTCAGCTGGGCAAGCGTGTGCTGTGGGCTTTTGGCATCGTTGTCTTCGTGACCATCGTGGTCTATGTGGACGGCGGTGGGTATAGCGAGGACATGTCGTTATTGGACTCCGCCTACTATGCGGCGGTGTCCCTGACCACCGTGGGTTACGGCGATATCGTGCCCGTGTCCCCGCAGGCCAGGTTCATTAACTTAGTGCTTATTACCCCTGCCCGCCTGATCTTCCTTGTTTTATTGGTCGGCGCGACCTTGTCCGTGTTGACGGATAAGGCCCGCCGTACTTTCCAAATCCAGAACTGGAGAAAGCAATTGCGTAACCACACCGTCGTTATCGGTTATGGCACCAAGGGCGCCGGAGCCGTGGCCGCGCTGCTGGCCGATGATGTTCCGTCCTCCCAGATCGTGGTCATCGATACCAACCGTGCGTCCCTCGCTCACGCCGAGCACCACGGATTGGTCACCATCTTTGGTTCCGGCACCAAGCAGGACGTGCTAAAGATCGCTGGGGTAGAGCACGCCAGCTCCATTGTCGTTACCCCATCCACGGACGATACCGCGGTGCTGTGCTGCCTCTCCGTGCGAGAGCTTGCGCCCAAGGCCAAGATCGTGGCGTCGGTGCGCGAGTCCGAAAACCGTCACCTGTTGCTCCAATCCGGTGCGGATTCCGTGGTCACCTCCGCTGAGACGGCCGGTCGACTGCTAGGCCTGGCCACCGTCACCCCGACGGTGGTGGAGATGATGGAAGACCTGCTTTCACCCAACGAGGGTTTTTCCGTAGCCGAGCGCGCCGTGCGCGAATTCGAGGTAGGGTCCAACCCACGCCACCTGGCAGATATCGTGCTGGCTGTCCTGCGCAATAACGAGCTGCACCGCGTGGATACCGCGGATGCCTCCGCGCTGAAGCCGGGCGACCGCCTGCTCTACATCAAGCATGAGATGGAACAGCCCATCGAGGTCATGGACGATGATGATGAGGACTAAATGTTCCTCCCAGTAACTCCTCACGGCCAGGTTCCGGTTACGGCAGCGGGGGAACCGGTGCTGGTGGAGAAGGTTCCCGGGGGCGTCGGCAAGCATGCAGTAGTGGACCTAGGTACCCTGCAGGCGTGCGCGTATCCGGAAGACGGTGCTAGCGAGCTGGGCCGGCTAGAAAGCGCGACGTTCTTTGCGGACCGACCGGTGATTTTGCAGGCGATTGCGCTGATCCGCAACCGGCGCGAGCAGCGCTTTGATCCGCGCACCGGTCACAAGCTGGACTACCCAGCACCGGGAATCGTGGGACGCGATCCCTTGGACGAGCGCCGGATGGTTTTCCCACGCCTAGATCCTGCCGTCATCGGGCTTATTCGCCTCAGCGGCACCGACCGGATTTTGCTGGCGCGCAATCGCCGCCGCACTAGCTTTTTCTCCCTGATCGCTGGTTACGTTGAGCCGGGCGAGACCGCAGAGGCTGCTTTTGCACGCGAGGCCCTGGAAGAAACCGGGCGCAAGGTGGACGATATTCGCTATTGGGGCTCGCAGGCGTGGCCACCGAGTGGCTCCCTTATGCTGGGCTTTTGTGCGCGCACGGCTGATGTCCACCCCACCTGCCATACTGATGGGGAATTGGAAGAAATCCGGTGGGTGGAGCGCGCCGAGCTCCTTGAGCTAAAGCTTCCACGTCCGGGTTCAATTGCACACACGATGATCATGGAGTGGTATCACGGTGACTAAGCCGGATTTGTCCCTGCTGGATGAAGATCAGCTGCGCGCGGCCACGGCGCCGCGCGGGCCCGTGTGCATCTTGGCCGGCGCGGGTACGGGCAAGACCCGCACTATTACCTATCGCATTGCCAACTTGGTGGACCAAGGCTTTGTGAGCCCGCAGCGCGTGCTTGCGGTGACCTTCACGGCGCGAGCGGCCGGAGAAATGCGCGATCGCCTGCGCACTATGGGCGTGGCCGGCGTGCAGGCGCAGACCTTCCACGCGGCGGCGCGCCGCCAGTTGAAGTATTTCTGGCCGCAGGTAGCAGGAGATCTTCCGTGGCAGCTGCTGGATAATAAATTCCCCCTAGTTGCCCGCGCGGTGCGCTCGGTGGGGCTGGATAATTCCAAGGACATGATTCGAGACGTCCTGGCGGAGATCGAGTGGGCTAAGTCCGCGCTGGTCAGCGCCGAAGATTATGAGTCCGTGATCGCCAATACGTACCGCAGTGCACCGGCCGATCCGGCCAAGGTAGCAGAGGCCTTCCGCCGCTACGAGCAGTCCAAGGCCACGCCGGACATGATGCACTTGGACTTCGATGACCTGCTCATGCACATCGCAGGTGCCATCGAGAATGTGCCGGCGATTGCGGAGACCTTCCGTGAGCAGTACCGCACCTTTGTCGTCGATGAGTACCAGGATGTTACCCCGCTGCAGCAGCGGGTGCTCAACGCTTGGTTGGGCGAGCGCGATGACCTTACCGTGGTGGGCGATGCTAACCAGACCATCTATTCCTTTAACGGCGCCTCCCCGGACTACCTGCTCAATTTCTCACGCACGTACCCGGATGGCACCGTGGTCAAGCTGCAGCGCGACTACCGCTCTACGCCGCAGGTAACTGACCTGGCCAACCGGGTCATCGGCAAGGCCACCGGCCGCGCAGCTGGCACGCGCTTGGAGCTGCAAGGCATGCGCGAGCCCGGTCCCGAGCCCACCTTCAAGGCCTATGAGTCCGAAGAGATTGAGGCCCAGGAGGTGGCCGGCCAGGTCCTCACGCTGCTGGACCAGGGCGTGCCGGCCTCCGAGATTGCCATACTCTATCGCATCAACGCTCAGTCGGAGCAGTTTGAGCAGGCGCTTGCTGACGCCGGAGTGGTCTACCAAGTCCGCGGCGGCGAGGGCTTTTTCCGTCGCCCGGAAATCCTTGAGGCTATCCGCGTGCTTATCGCCGCGACCCGCCGCGAGGACCTGCCGGATGACCCGGTGGCGATTGCCCGCGCGGCGTTTGTCGAGCTGGGCTTGAGTTCCACCGAGCCGCAGGGCGCCCAGGCCCGCGAGCGCTGGCAGTCCCTCAACGCATTGGTTGGGCTCATTGAAAAGATTGTGGAATCCACTCCTGGCATCGATCTCAACGGGGTGCTGGGGGAGTTGCGCCGGCGCTCCACCGATAAGCAGGCCCCAGCCATGGAAGGCGTGACGCTGGCTACCGTGCACGCCGCCAAGGGCTTGGAATGGGACGCGGTATTCCTCGTGGGGCTAACGGAAAAGCTTATGCCCATCAACCATGCCATTAAGGCCGGCGACGAACAGGTAGAAGAGGAGCGCCGCCTTTTCTACGTGGGTATTACCCGCGCCCGTGAGCACCTCGCACTGTCATGGGCGCTGGCGAAGACTACCGGCTCGCGGGCTTCGCGCGAGCGCACCCGCTTCCTCGATGGCATCGTTCCGGCGGCCGAAGATGCCTCCGGTGGTGGGTCTCGCTCACGCCGCCCGAAGCGCTGCCGCGTGTGCTCTGGTCCGCTGGGAACACCGGCGGAAAAGGTCATAGGCCGCCATGAAGATTGTGAAGGCGGCGGCGATGAAGAGGTCTTTGCCGCCTTACGCTCGTGGCGGTCCCAGATTGCGCGCCAGGAAAAGGTTCCGGCCTATGTCATCTTTTCCGATGCCACCCTGCAGGCGATTTCGGAGGAATTGCCCTCCGATGAGGCAGAGATGCTCTCCATTTCTGGCGTAGGCCCTAGCAAGCTGGAGCGCTACGGCGCCCAGGTACTAGAGGTTATTCGCTCGGTTCGCAGCTAGCCATGTTGGTCTTGCCGCCGAAGCACACCGGGCAGCGTGGATGCGCAATGACGGTGCGCTGCTGATGGTGTCCGTAGACATCGACCTCCCACTGCTGTCCGGGGCGCGGCTTTGTGGTCGGTGCGCCTGGCGGCAGCGGCCGCCCCATCAGTCGTCTTATAGTCACCTGCGTGTGCGCCGAGACCGCATCGAGCACCACGGCTTCTGGCGTGCGGCGCACGCGGGTGAGCTGGGTGCTGATGATATTCCACAGTGGGTCCATATCCACGCGAGCCAAGTGCGCACACAATGGGCACGGTCCTTGGCCCCGCAGCCGTACAGGCCCGATGACGCCACGATTGTCCAGCAAAGATACCGGAATCCACGTAGTGTCTGTGCCCGCGAGTGCATTCGCACAATCCAGTGGGCAGTGCAGCTGGTCCACAGCGAGTACTGGATACATGCCGTCGAGGTCGTGGATATAGGAAAAGACATTGTCTTCCTCCAACGGGATGCGGACCTGGAAGCCATCCGCCTCAAGGCGCGCGCGGAGCCTCTCCGCCAAGGTGGATCCTCCCATGAGGACAATGGTGTCTGCCTTGGCATCGGCCTCGTTGTGTGGCCAGAGGATGCCGTAGTCCAGCGCGTCTTCAATGAGGCTCAGCGCCGCCGCCTTCTCAAGCCCTGCAGCACGCAGCCGTTCAGATAAGTCCTCCGGGGACACTGGTTCGCGAGCGGTGTTGAAAGCCGTCGCGACGGCGAGCGCGCTTCCTGTTTCCGCAACCCCAACGCGGGTGGCATCCATGCCAAATTGGATCACCGTTTCCTCGCGGCACAACACTGCGCTGCCTGGCGCCAAGACCACTTGGGTGGCAGAAATCCCCACGCTTTTAACCCCTTCCCCCGAAGTATGTGGTCTCCATTGCACCACAGGTACAATCACCTGTCATGTCGAGCACGCAGCCCACCGCACCGCAGCCCCCAGAGGTCAAAGTCATTCGCTCTGCCAAGCGGAAGAAAACCGTGCAGGCGCGCATGGTATCCGGGGTGCTCGAGGTACGCATTCCCGCGTGGATGTCCGCGCGGGATGAGCGCGATGCTGTCGCGGATATGTTGGCGCGGGTGGAGAAGAAACAGGGCAGTGGCCGCCGCACGGACGCCCAGCTCGAAGAACGTGCGCGGCGGCTCAACGCGGCGTATTTAGATGGCCGTGCAACCATCGGCTCTATTCGGTGGGTGAGCAATCAAAATACGCGGTGGGGTAGCTGTACTACCTCCACCGCGGATATTCGGCTCAGTGACCGGCTGAAACACGTGCCGGATTATGTACTGGATTCAGTGATCATTCACGAGCTTACCCACACCTTCATCCCGCGCCATGGGCGGGATTTTTGGCAGTGGGCGGACAGGGCGCCCCACGCTGAGCGGGCGAAGGGCTATCTTGAGGCCTATCAGCGCTGGGGCTGTTAGCTCTCACCGTCCTCGGTGCCCTTGTCCTTCTTGTCGTCTTTGCCTTCCGGCTTCTCGGACTCCTCGGACTCGTCGCCCTGCGCGGCAGAGGAATCCTCGCCGTTCTTCAGCATTTCCTCCAGCTTGGCAAACTCTTCTTCGAAGCCCTCATCCGGGCCTTCGTCCAGCAGGGAGTCGATAAAGGCGGCCGGGTTATCGAGGTGCTCTGCAGTGGGCAGGAAGTCTGGGTGATCCCAGGCCTTATCGCGCTTTTCTGCGCCCACGGCCACGGTGGCGCGGCGCCATAGCTCTGCGGCCTCAGAGACCTTCGGGGCATTGAGCTCGATGCCAACCACCTTGCTGAAGGCATTCTCGGCGGAACCGCCGGTGCTGCGGCGGTGCGCCCATGCTTGGGTCAGCTTAGACGTGGACGGGATGCGCTCGCCCAGTGCCTCAGTAACCACGTGCTCGGACCAGCCTTCCACCAAGGCCAATAGGGTCTCGAGACGAGATGCGGCTGCAGTGTTCTTGGACGTAATGCGCGGGGAGAGATCCATGCCCTGCAACTTGCTCATCGCATCCTGGATTGCTTGTGGATCGCCGGACTCGAGGTTGAGTTCGCGGGTGACTTCCTCCAAGTGGGAAGTATCAATGACTAGGCCAATGGCATATTCCTCCACGGAGGAGACGATGCGCTCTACCAACCACGGCACGTGCTTAAACAGGCGCTGGCGGGCAGCCTCGCGTGCGGCAATATAAACCAGCACTTCCTGGCCAGGAACATTAAGCTCGCGGGCGACCTTCTGGATGGTCTGTGGCAACAGTGCCACGGTATTGGCTGGGGCGATGGGCAGGCCGAAATCGGAACCGGTCAGCGCCTGGGAGGCCAAATCGCCCAAGGCGTGACCAAGCTGCATGCCAAAATTCATGCCAGACATCTGGTTCATCATCTTGGTCATGGGGCCCATCATCTCGCGCGCCTGTTCCGGCATGGAATCCAGCTGAGCATCATTCATGTGCTCGGCCACCGGGGTGACCATGCGCTGCCACGCCGGCATGGTCTCCTCCAACCACTGCTTGGAATCCCAGGCCTTGGCCGTGCCGGAGGCGGTGGGCAAATAGGTGGCGTCATCAAGCCAGAGCTCCGCCAAGCGGACGGATTCCTCTACAGCCTTGGTGTCGTCCGCGCTTACCGCCTTGGACTGCGAGATTTGCTGCAGGGCGATGCGCTTAGCCATGTCGTAATTGACTGGGCCGGAGTTTTCCGGCGAGTTCATGGAAGAGCCCATGCCGGATAGCATCTGACCGAACTGGTTCAGCATGTCACCGAGGCCGCCACCATTAGCGCCGCCGAATGCGCCGAACGGGTTCTGGTCACGACGTCCGTCATTATCGTCGTCATCGTTATTGGGGAAAGAAAAACCGAATCCGTTGCTCATGCGTCCTAATCTACCGGCACCATCCGGCTACTTTCCATGATCCCCGCTACGCTGACAGCGAACACTACGGCAAAGGTTGTAGGGTATTGATCCGTGAATTCTCCTGCTAGCCGTCGCGTCCGCACCATCGCCTGGGGCGCCATCCCCGTCGTCCTCACTGGTGCGTTGGTATCGCTTGACCACATCCCCGGCACCGATGTGTCTTTGACCGTGCCTTATGCCGCTGAGGGCCCAGGCCCCACGATGGACACGTTGGGTGAGGTCGACGGCACTCAGGTCGTTGATGTTCAGGCGCCGAAAACCTATGACACCGCCGGCCACCTCAATATGACCACGGTCTCCGTGCGCACCAATATGACCCTGGCCCAGGCGCTGGGCCGCTGGATGATGACCGATGACACCATCGTGCCCATCGATACCGTCATCCCGCAGAACATGAGCGATAAAGAGGTAGAAGAGTCCAATAAGCAGGCCTTTACCCAGTCCGAGTCTGCCGCAACCGTCGCCGCAATGGATTACCTCCACCTGCCGGTGAAGATCACCATCGCGGAAGTTTTAGATGAAGGCGCGGCGCAGGGCACGCTGAAAAAGGACGATGTCATAACCGCAGTTGACGGCAAGGAGGTCTCGGAGCCAGGAGAGGTCCAAGACGTCATCAAGCAGAAAAGCCCTGGCGATAAGGCCACGCTGACCGTCCACCGTGGCGGCACTGAGCAAGAAGAAGAAATAGAGCTCGGGGAGAATCCCCAGCAAAAGGGGCAGGCAATGCTGGGCATCGCCATGCTCTCGGTCCCGCAAGACGATATTAAGGTCAAATACAACCTGCAGGATATTGGTGGGCCCTCCGCCGGCATGATGTTTACTTTGGCGGTCATCGATAAGCTCAACGAGGAAGACCTTACCGGCGGCAAGTTCGTGGCCGGTACGGGCACTATTCAGGAAGATGGCAAAGTGGGCCCGATTGGTGGCATCCAACATAAGATCGCCGCGGCGCACGAGGCGGGTGCGGAGCTCTTCCTCGCGCCGAAGGATAATTGCTCCGAGGCCGCCGCGAGCGATCACGGCGATATGCCCATCGCGGAAGTTTCCACCTTGGAAGAGGCAGTGTCCACAATGAAGGACTTCGCGGACGGCAAGGATATTAAAACCTGCCAGTAGCCGGCCTACTTAGCGAGGCCCAACTCCTTGATCTTCTCTTCCGGGTCTTCCTGATCGGAGGAGATCATCTGTTGCATGACCATGCCTTCTTTATTGTCCACTACGGTAATGACCGCGGTGGTTCCCAAGGTAGACCAGCCTACGACGCGGTCGCCGTCATCCTCAATGACCTGCGAGCTGCGCAGCTCGGTAAGCACCTGCGTGGTTTGCTTCGCCTTGGAGTGCGAGCGGAAGAACTGGAACTGGCCTACCTCTGGCCCAGAGCAGTTATAGGAATCGTCCCCGCCCGTGGAATCGCAGCGGTCAAAGAGGGCGAAAAGCTCCTTGGGCGCTACCGGAGCAAAGATGTCATAGGCCTTGGCCACAGACTTTTCCAACTTTTCGGTTCCGGGCTCCTTGCTTGCCGACGCCTCCGAGCTTTCCGCCGCGCTCGATTCAGCGCTGGACTCAACGTTGGAGGAGCTAGAGGCGGTGCTGGTTTCCTCAGCGGTATCCGCCGCAGGGGCGGTGGTCTCGGCGCCGGCGGTGGTGGTCTCCACGGGGGCGTCGGCAGGCGCGGCATCGTCCGAGGAACAAGCGGCAGTGCTCACGCCTACACCCAGCAGAAGCGCTGCTGCGGTGGCGCGGGTGGCGGTCAGGCGAGTGAGAGTAGTGCGTCGCACGGTAGGAAAATGCTCCTTAGTCGCAGGCGAGAATTGTCACTTCAGTCTAATCTAGCTCATCCGGGTCTTGGTTCAGCCCATAGCGCAGGGCCGCAATGACCCCCGGAGCTACCTGTGGGCCACCGCGCAACTGGATGTCATCCTCTGCGAACGGTCCGGCCGCTTCCAGCTCTTCCTCGGTGGGGCGCAGCTGCAGCAAGGTGGTTTCGATGCCTTCCTCTCGCAGCGCCCCGGAATAAAGGCGCGCCGGGCGAGGGGAGGGGTCCTCGCTGGAGGTATCGCGGAACTTAATTTCTTGGGCCAAGATGACGCCGGCAACCTCCCGGGGCCAGGCCAGGCGGGAGACATAATCGGCCAGCTGCTCAGAACCGGGCTCAATGTTTTCGGGCACATTATCTTGCACGATGAGGGTAAGCGGCGCGGCGTCCTCTTCATCGAGCGCGGCAAGCTGATCGGCTACCAAGTGGGTGGGAACCAGCGCGAAGATGGTGGGCCGAGCGTCCCAGCCTTCGGCGTGGACGAATTCCACGGCTTCGGTCATCGCGCGGTTTAAAGCTGGCTGTGATAATTCGGGGGAACTCATGAACATCCTTATTCGTTATCTGTGTATTACTTCCTTAAGCTGGAAGAAGTCTACAGGTTTTAAATTCGCACTAGTTGATTGGAGCTGGCGTTGTCCTTAGGGTCATCCACACCAGCCGCCCCGTTGAAGCGGCCCCCGCGGGTCGCGACAATCATTGCGGCCATCATTGCCGTCCTTTTGTTCTTCGGCCCCATGCTCGTGGGCGTGTACACGGATTGGAGGTGGTTTGGTGCGATTGAATACCGAAACGTCTTCACCACCGCGATTATTGCGCGGATAGTCCTCTTTATCATCTTTGGCCTTATTGCCGCCGCAGTGGTGTGGGCCGCTGGCTACTTTGCCTGGCGCGGGCGCCCGGATTCGCTCGACCTTGGGGACCTGAACTCGCCGGTGTATCAGTACCGCAAGTCCATTGAGAAGTCCATGGGCGTCTTCTTCAAGGTCATCCCCGCCATCGTGGGCGTCATCGCCGGTTTCATAGGTCAGGCCAATTGGCGCACGGTGCTGCTCTTCCTCAATGGCCAGGAATTCGGCGAACAAGACGCCCAGTTCCACCACGACCTAGGTTTTTATGCCTTCACGTTGCCAGTTCTGAAGATGGTGGTGAGCACCCTATCCATCCTGTTGATTCTGGCCTTCCTCATCGCGCTTTTCGGCCACTACGTGCTGGGCGGCATCCGGATTGGCAATAAGGCCTCCGGTGTGCGCGGATCCATTTCCCACCCAGCCCGCCTGCAGCTGGCGGTAACCGCCGGCCTGTGGATGGTAGCCCAGGTCATTGGCTACTGGTTGGAGCGCTATGAGCTGCTTAATACCCAGCACGACCTCTTCACCGGTGGTTCCTATACCGATATCCACGCCTACTTGCCGGCGAAGATCATATTGATGATCATTGGCGTCTTTGTGGCCGTGGCCCTGTTTATGGCCGTTGTCATCAAGGATCTGCGCATCCCCGGCCTGGCAGTGGTGCTGATGCTGCTGTCCTCGCTGGTCATTGGCCAGGCATGGCCGCTGCTGATGGAACGCTTCTCCGTACAGCCCAACCGTCAAGCCAAGGAAGAAGAATCCATCGCCCGCAATATCGAGGCAACCCGCTATGCCTATGGGCTCACGGATGATCACGTCACCTATGAGGACAACTGGGGTGGGGATGAAGTCTCCGATGACAAGGTCGCCTCTGATAACGCCACCATCAATAACCTTCGCTTGCTGGATCCGGAGATCCTTTCTCCTACCTTTACCCAGATGCAGCAGCTGAAGAACTTCTACGGCTTCCCAGAGACGCTGTCGATGGACCGCTATGAGATCGACGGGAAGAAGCGCGACTTCGTCGTTGCCGCACGCGAGCTAGACCCGAACGAGCTGCGGGAGAATCAGTCGGACTGGATTAACCGCCACACCGTCTATACCCACGGCAACGGCTTTGTGGCAGCGCAGGCCAATAAGGTTGATGAGGTGGCCCGTGATGCCGGTTCTGCCCGCGGTGGTTTCCCCATCTTCACGGTTTCTGACCTGCAGACCCAGGCCGGCGAGGCCGAAGGCGAAGGCGAGACCCAGGATGCAGAGGAGTCCCTTGGCATTAAGGTAGACCAGCCGCGCATCTACTACGGTCCAGTCATTGCGGGCTCGGCCGATGGCATGGATTATGCGATTACCGGCCAGACCGGCGATAACCCGGTGGAGTATGACACCGATAGCTCCACCTACACCTATGACGGCAAGGGCGGCGTTGGCATTGGCAATATTTTTGACCGCACCATGTACGCCGCCAAGTATCGCGAGCTGAACTTCCTGCTCTCGGATCGCGTGGGCAGCGAATCGAAGCTGCTGTATGACCGTGATCCGCGCGAGCGCGTGGAAAAGGTTGCTCCGTGGCTGACCACCGATTCTGCTACCTACCCGGCAGTGGTTGATGGCCGTCTGAAGTGGATTGTGGATGGCTATACCACCTTGGAGTCCCTGCCTTACTCCCAGCGTGCCTCGCTTTCCGACGCCACCCAGGACACCCTCAACCCCGATGGCACCACCCAGCGCTTGGTCAATGACAAGGTCGGCTATATTCGCAACTCGGTCAAGGCCACCGTCGATGCCTATGACGGCACTGTGGACCTCTACGAGTTCGACAAGAATGACCCGGTGCTCAAGGCTTGGGAGGGTGTGTTCCCGGACGTCGTTAAGCCTGAGGCGGAGATCTCCGATGAGCTGCGCGAGCACTTCCGCTATCCGGAGGATATGTTCAAGGTGCAGCGTGACCTGTTGGCCCGCTACCACGTGGATGACCCGAATGTCTTCTTCAATAACGATGCCTTCTGGTCCGTGCCGAATGACCCCACCGCGGAGGAATCCCGCCAGCTCAATCAGCCGCCGTACTACGTGATGGCCGCAGATCCGAAGACCGGAAAGCCGACCTTCCAGCTGACCACATCTTACCGTGGCCTCAACCGCGAGTTCCTGTCTGCGCACATGGCTGTTTCCTCCGATCCGGAGAATTATGGTGATATCACCGTGCGCGTGCTGCCCACCGATACGCAGACCCAGGGCCCGAAGCAGGCGCAGGATGCGATGATGTCGTCCGACCAGGTCGCCCGTGACCGCACTCTGTGGGAGGGCACCAATGACCTGCACAACGGCAACCTGCTGGCCCTGCCGGTAGGCGATGGCGAAATCCTGTACCTCGAGCCGATCTACTCGCAGCGCAAGGACCAGGCTTCTGCCTTCCCGAAGCTGTTGCGCGTGCTCGTATCCTATAAGGGCCGCGTAGGCTACGCCCCGACTATTGGCGATGCCCTTGAACAAGTTGGAATCGATGCTAAGGCTGCCCAAAATATTGAGGAAGTCGAGGGCGATTCCGAGGACAAGGACGGCGCCAAGGATGAGAAGAACAAGGACGAGTCCAAGGACGATAAGCCTTCGGCTCCAGCTTCCGCTCCGTCTTCTTCTGATCAGGCTGGCGCCATCGATGACATCAATAAGGCTTTGAAGGGCCTTGAGGATGCACGCGATGGTTCCTTCGAGGAATACGGACGCGCCCTGGATGAGCTCGACAAGGCAGTCGAGTCCTACCAGTCGACGGAGAAGTAGTCCCGGTTCATAATCGCAATGAATTAGGCACCTGCCCAGCGGATTTGGGTAGGTGCCTTTCCCTATGTATAGTTACATGAGTCGCCAGGACAGAGCGAATACACTTTGTGTTAACGCACTGTTCAAGCGCAGATGATGGAAGTCATCACGACGCGGGGTGGAGCAGCTCGGTAGCTCGCTGGGCTCATAACCCAGAGGTCGTAGGTTCGAATCCTGCCCCCGCTACCAACTTCCAGGCCCTCATCGGTTCGCCGGTGAGGGTCATTTTTTATTTTTGCTTACTGGGCGGATTCTAGCGGACGTGCGGCAACATGGTCCGTATCGGGAACGTGGCAATCAGACCCTAGACAGCAAACCCTCACCTGAGTAAGGTAAGGCTATGCAAAAGAAAGACTTCATGAATGTGCGTGCAGTTATCGCACTCGTAGCCACCCTAGCCCTAGGCGCAGGCCTTGTTGCGTGTTCTTCTGATTCTTCTTCTAAGGAAGGAAACGGAGAAAAGAAGATCGAGCGAGTTGTGGCGCTTGATTGGCGCTACGAGGAAATTCTCAAGGCCCTCGATGTGGACCCAGTGGGAACCGTGGAAATCGGTAAGTCGGAGGCACCGACCACTTTGAAAGAGCAGCTGGGGCAGGCAACCTCTGTGGGCCAAGCCAAGCAGCCGAACCTAGAAGTTATCCAGTCTTTGGAACCAGATCTGATTTTGGCTAGCCCTACCCGTCAAGCCGATATCATGCCGCAGCTGGAAGAGATTGCGCAGACCGAATCCTACCCAGATGAGACTTACTTGGACGTGCTGGACTCGATGGATGAGATCGCGGCCAAGCTAGGTAAAGAGGAAAAGGCCAAAGAAGTCCGTCAGCGCATCGAGGACAAGATTGCTCGTACCAAGGACGCGGTAAAGCCGGGCAGCCGTGCTGTTGTGGCTGGGTGGTCCAGTGAGATGCTCTATACCTGGGTCAACCCTTCCTTCCCCCAGTCGCTACTGAGCGAGGTGGGCTATGATTATGCTTTCGAAGGTGAGAAGTCATCCATCGAATCTAAGACTGATGTAGCGGAACTGACCGGCGATAAGCTCCCTGGTATGAAGGCTGACCGAGTCTTTATGTACAAGGACGTCGATGCGTTTAAAAAGACGCCCTATGCCAAGGGCAGCGGCGACATCGTAGAGGTGGACCAAGATATCTGGTCGCGCGCCCGCGGGCCGCTTTCCGCCGAGCATATGCTCGATGACATGATCGCCGCTGAAAAGTAGTGGCACCTCGAACTAAAGCCAGCGTCTGCTTGGTCCTTGCAACCGCTGCCGCTGCCTTTGTGTGGTGGTGGCGGCTCCGCCATGTTCAGGTGCCAGTTGATACCCCGTGGTTAGAAGAAGAGCTGCATAGCGTGGCTTTTGACCGTCTCCTTGCTACCACGGTGGTCGGTATTGCACTAGGTGTAGGTGGGTTATTGCTGCGCACGGCAACCGCGAATCCGCTCGCCGATCCGTCCATCACTGGTGTGAACTCCGGTGCGGCACTCGGTGCAGTCGCAACCGCAATGTTTTTAGGAAGCGAAACCTCGAGCGTTGACCAGCTGCCCGGTGCGCTGCTGGGTGCGGGGATTGCTGTGGGGGTGACGGTGGGCGTCGGCAAGAGCGGTGCGATCCAGCGCATGGTACTCGTTGGCGTTGCCGTTTCCGCACTGTGTAGCGCCTTGACCTCCATTTTCTTGGTGATAGATGAAGCTCAGCTGGCTACGGTGATGTCGTGGCTTTCTGGCCGGCTTGCCGGTGTGCGCTTGGACGATATTGTGCCGGCGCTGATTGCCGTGCTGGTCGTGGTTCCCTTGACCTTAGTCGGTGCAAAAACGCTGGACTTGCTCGTAGCAGGCGATGCCATGGCCGGTGCTGTCGGCGCGAAGCCGGAGCGCATTCGGTTGGCTGCCATTGTGGCGGCGGTAGTGCTTATTGCTCCGGCCGTAGCTGCAACTGGGCCGATTGGCTTCTTAGGGTTGATGGCCGCGGCCGTAGCGTGGCGGGTGTGCGGCCCGCACCACCGCATGGGGCTGTGCGTGGCTGGAATTGTTGGAGCAGCGGTGCTTTTGGTGGCTGATTCGGTTGGCCAGGGAATCTGGGCACCGGCCGAGACCCCAGTGGGCATCGTGACTTCTTTGGCTGGCATGCCATTAGTGTTGTGGTCCGTCCATGCGCTGGGGAGGAGGAAGCATGCGGCATAAGAGATTTGTTGGGGTGCTAGTAGGTCTCATCCTGGCGTTGGCGTTGAGCGCAATCATCGGCATGGGCGTCGGTGCGGTGATGAAACCGCCGGGCGAGGTGATCACCGCCTTCGTTACCGGAGAGCCGCTCATCTGGAAGTACCGCGCGCCGCGGATCTTGGTGGGAATCTGCGCCGGTATTGCCATGGCCGTTTCTGGCTGTCTATTGCAGTCCGCGCTACGCAATCCTTTGGCCGCACCAGATACGGTGGGTATTACCTCCGGCGGCGGACTCGCGGCCGTTGCGGTACTCATGGGATCAGGCGCCCTGCCGGCCCACCTGCTGACTTTCATAGCCTTTATTGGAGCGTTGGCTGGAACTGGGCTGGTTCTTCTCCTCGCCGGGCGCGGGGCAAGCGATCCGGTGCGCCTGCCCCTTACCGGGGTGGCGGTATCTTTTGGGCTGGGCGCCATCACCGAATTGCTCCTGGTGCGGTCTGCCCCAGAGGCAGGAGCGGCCATGACATGGTTGAAAGGTTCGCTTTACGCCCGCTCGCTTGGCGATGCCACCATTGTCGCCCCCTTTATCCTTCTCGCCCTAACCGCCGCGATGGTGGTGGCAAAACACCTGGATATGCTCGCGCTGGATGATTCCACCATGGCCGGCATCGGCGTGAGCACCAAGATATGGCGACTAATAGCAGTAGCCTTAGCCGTCATCCTCGGCGCAGCGGGAGTCGCCGCCGCCGGGGTCTTGGGCTTCGCCGGACTCATCGTCCCCCATGCTGCTCGCTTGGTTGTTGGCGCGAACCTGCGCTGGCAAATACCCGTGGCAGCCCTAGGCGGCGCGGTCCTTGTGACCGCATGCGATACGCTCGGTCGCTGGGCTTTCGCCCCCACGGAAATCCCCGTTGGCGCGCTCATCGCGCTGATCGGTGCACCGTATTTCATTTTCCTATTGACTCGACTGACCCGAGTGCGAAACGGAGGCTAGACATGACACTGACGTGCAGCGGATTAACCGTGGGCTACGGTGGACCCGATGTGGTCAAGGACGTAAATCTTCATTTATCCAGAGGTCAAGTAACCGCTCTGATCGGGCCGAATGGCTGTGGCAAATCGACGCTTCTCAAGACATTGGGCCGCCAACTTACGCCCAGCGCAGGCGCGGTGCACCTCGCGGACCAAAATATCAGCAAGTATTCCTCGCGTGCCTTTGCCCGTGAAGTTTCTTTTCTGCCACAACATCCCGTGGCTCCGGAAGGGGTATTAGTGCGTGACGTCATCGGTTACGGCCGATATCCCTATACAGGGGCGCTAGCGACGATGCGGGCCGGAGATCATGCAGCGGTTGAGCGTGCTGCCTCGCGTGCTGGGGTGAGCGAGCTTCTCGACGCCCCCGCGGCAGATCTTTCCGGTGGTCAGCGCCAGCGCGTCTTCCTCGCTATGACTTTGGCCCAAGAAACGCCAATTACCTTGCTTGATGAGCCGACTACTTACCTCGATCCCGCGCACCAATTGTCCATTTTGGATCTGATTCGAGATCTCAATGGCACCGGGGTCACAGTGGTCATGGTGGTCCACGATATGGTCCATGCCGCGCGTTACGCCGATAGAATCGTAGCCATGCGTGAGGGACGCATTGTGGCCGAAGGGGCCACCGAGGAGGTGATGACTGCTGAACTCGTACGCGAAACCTTCCATGTTGAGTGTTTAGAGATGACTGATCCCTCCACCGGTCGACGCTTTCCCATACCCATTTCCGTGCACGCTCCTGAATTTTCTGGAACCCTAGAAGGAAGAAGATAAATCTATTTAAAGGAGTACGTAGCAATGGCAAACGAACTAGGCCACGAGGTCGACTTGGACCGCAACGAATACAAGTACCTAGCATCTAAAGACACCGCGTCTTCGGCAGCTAAATCTGACAAGTCCTCGCAGTCCGCTGCAGCTGCAGCTGGTGCCGCAGGTGCAGCCGGCCTGTCCAAGCCGGTCGGAAAGCCGTCTGCGGACGGAGATGAGTCCACCGCAAGCAAGTATGAACCGCAGAACCACGTTGTCGCTGGAGCGGAGGAAGAACATGTGGCTAAAGCTGCCGAGCAGCCGGACCTGCAGGAGAAGCTGGATGAGAACAACGCTGACTACGCGCCGAGCCAGCACATCGTAGGTGAGGCGAAGGAAGAGCACATTGGTTCCGCCCCGCAGCAGCCAGATCTGCAGGAGAAGCTGGACGAGGATAACTCGGATTACGCGCCCAGCCAGCACATCGTAGGTGAGGCGAAGGAAGAGCACATTGGCTCGGCCCCGCAGCAGCCGAACATTGACCTAGAAGCCTCTGGCGAGACCCCAACCTCTGTCAATGATCTGGATGTAGATCCAGAGATGTCTGGTGAGGACCGTGACAAGGCGGATGACGTTACTGGCGAGGCAGGCAATGAACGTTTGGATAATCTAAAAGATAAGGCATCGGAGGCGGGTAGCGCCGTAGGTGGTGCCTTCCAGCGTGCGAAGGGATTCGTGGAAGACAAGGCTCACGAATACCAAGAGGAGACCACAAAGAAGGGCGGCTTCTTTGACCGCGTCAAGGGAGCCGTCCGTGATGCTCGTGAATCCATCGAGGACAAGCGCAAGAATTAGCTCCCTGCGTCCTTCGCAATAATTGGCCGTCTCCCTGCAGGGAGACGGCTTTTTTAATCGGATTATACTTAAGAACAATGTGTCGCTACGATGGAAACACGGCGTTGCTAAGAATGTGGAATGGCAGGTAACGTCGCAGTTCAATACTCGATCCAGAAAGCTTCACTATGTATCTAGCTTGGCGTGAAATGCTCTTCGCGCGTACTCGCTTTCTTTTAATGGGCGTCGTTTTGGCGCTCATGTCCATGTTGGTAGTGATCATCTCCGGTTTGACCGCGGGGTTGGTCAATGATGGCGTATCCGGGCTTAAAGCTATGGATAGTGATGTCATCGCCTTCGCAGACGGCACCCAAACTGACTCGGCATTCACTCGCTCAATCGTCGATAGTGCGGAGACAGAAAAGTTCTCCCAACTCGATGGAATAGAAGAAGCAGCACCTTTGGGTCTGACCATTGCCAATGCGCGTAATCAAGACGGAAAAGCAGTGGATTTGACCCTTCTCGGCGTGGAACCGGATTCCTTTGTGGCCCCAGAGGGCCTGCCCGAGATTAAAACTAACCGAAAAGCGGGAGAGCCGTCTGAGACGGAGCACGATGTCGTGGTTTCTTCCACCCTGGTGGACGAGGGGATTGCGGTTGGGGACACCATCACTATCGATCGTCTAGAGACCCCACTCCACGTGGTGGGTTCTACTGACGGCCAACGTACCTTTGGCCATGTAGATATGGCGTACCTTCCGCTTGATGTGTGGCAAGAAATCCATGCTGGTGGTCGACATGGCGAGGCGGTTAGTCCGGAATCCTATGAGGAAATTTCGGTGATTGCCGCGCGCACGCAGGAGAAGCCGGATACGGATACCCTTTCAAACGAATCGGGGCTCGATGTCCGCTCACTGGAAGAGAGCTTTGACTCTTCACCCGGCTATACCGCAGAAATGATGACGCTTTCCATGATCAAGTGGTTCCTGTATATTATTGCTGCCCTTGTAACCGGGGCATTCTTCCTGGTGTGGACTATCCAGCGCGCTGGAGATATAGCTACGCTGCGTGCAATAGGTGCCACCAAGGGGTTCTTGTTGCGAGACAGCTTGGGTCAAGTTGTAGTCATCCTCGCCGCATCGATCGTTGTTGGTGCACTCATTGCAGTCGGGCTTGGAAGCTTGCTTGAAAATACAGCTATGCCCTATGCCACCGAGCTGGGATCGGTAATCGGTGGTGGCATAATTCTCTTTATCGCGGGGCTTATCGGCGCACTTATTGCCGTGATACGCGTTACTCGAACCAACCCACTTGCAGCCCTAGGAGAGAATAGATGAGTTCAGCCTTAGAAATGAAAAACGTAACTGTGCAATACAGCGATGGCGATTCAAAAGTGACCGCGCTCGACAGCGTTAGCTTGAGCGTTGAGCCCGGCGAGTTTGTTGCAGTGGTAGGGCCGTCCGGTTCGGGTAAGTCCACGCTCTTGGCGGTTGCTGGGGCTCTGACTACTCCAGACTCCGGGCAGGTCCTAGTCAGCGGACGTGATATCGCGCAGTTAGGGGACACAGATCTGGCCCAGATCCGGCGCGAGCATATCGGGTTCGTGTTCCAGTCCTCCGGAAACCTGCCCTCCGCACTCACGGCGGAGCAACAGCTGGAGTTGGCAGCAAAGGTGGTAGGAAAATCGGGTCGGTACTCCAATAGTGAGTTGCTAGAAAAGGTGGGCATGGGGCACCGTGCCCAGCATCGGCCAGCTAGTTTGTCTGGCGGCGAGCGCCAGCGCGTAGGCATCGCCCGCGCCCTAGTTGGTGATCCACAGGTGCTGCTTGTCGACGAACCCACGGCCGCCCTCGACCGCAGTCGTTCCCAGGAAATCGTGGAATTGCTGGCGCATGAGTGCCACGAATTTAATGTGGCTGGTGTCATGGTCACTCACGACCACGAGGTCCTAGACCATTGTGACAAGGTCTATGAGATGGTTGACGGTCGCTTGCATGTGGCTGTCTAGCGCTCGCGCGTAAACTACAGTGCATGCCTAGGATTACGGAAATGACGGTGGCTGAGCACCGCGCGGTACAGCACCGGGCGGTGCTGGAGGCCGCGGAAAAACTGATCCTCGCCAATAATGGAGCGGTCCCCTCCCTGGCGGATATTGCTTCTGAAGTGGGGTTGGCCCGGCCTAGCATTTACCGCTATGTCTCCTCCCAGCACGATCTTATGGTTCAACTATTAGTGCAAGCCACCCAGAGCTGGAATGAACAGCTCAGGGGTGAGGTTGCTGCGGCCCCACCAGAACCACACCAGAGGATTTGTGCCTACGTGGATGCGATGCTGGACCTTTTTACCCGGGGGTCTCATGGGGCTTTGATGACAGCAGCGAAGCATTTTCCGCAGGCCTTTGCAGATGAAGAAGTCCAGACAGCCCACGCTGGCTTTCAAGAGATAGCCGATGAGTTCTGTCCGGGTGTCTCGGCGGGCGATATTTCTTTGCTCAATGCCGCCATTATGCGGGCCGCGGAGTGGCCGGCCGAGCTTGAGCATTCCACCGCTACACTGCACAAGATGGCTACGGCTATCGTTTCCGGTTAGTCCAGTGCGTGGAGGTAGAGCCGGCTAATCAGCAGGCGCCGCGGCACGTCCACAAGGGGGCGCAGGAAGGGGAGGAATGGCTCGGAGGCGGCGTCGATAAGCAGCAGTGTGCGGCCATCGCGCAGGCGCTCAAGGGTGAAGGTTTCTTCGCCGCGCTCGAGGTGCCCGGGGAGGGTGCCATAAGTGAACCCGCAGCGGCCGTCCTCATGGAAGACATTGACTACTCGGCAACGAAAATTCCATGGACCCAAGCCGAGGGTGACCTCCGCACCGAGCTCCACCACCTCATGGGTGGGGCGCACGCGGAAAAGGCCGCTGCGTTGTATTGACCAGCGGAAAAGCCGGTGTGCGGCGGTATCAAAATCAGCGTCGATGACTCGTGACATGTGCAGCTGCGGAAAGCCAGAAGTATCGGAATAAGACAGCGGTGTGACCATGCGCCCGATGATAGGGGAGGGGTGATCACCCCCGAATTCTGGAAGAAATATAACGGCTTGGACACAGTCACAGGAGTTTGCTGTTTCCACAATTTTTTCGTGCCAGTATCGAGCTTGCACGATGTTGACAACTGAAAGTAGGTACCTTGATGCTTCGCATTCCGCACCTTAAGAAAGTCCTGGTGGGCTCGGCTTTCGCTGGTGCGTTTTTCCTGGGATCCCCGGCCGCAGGCGCCCAGGAATTGCCCCAACCGGATTTCGATTCCGCAGGGATTATTGACCAGGTCCGAGATGGCCTGGCTGGGGTAGGCATCCAAACCCCGCAGGTGGATAAGAACGTCACCGACGCCGTAGATTCCTCTGTGCGCAACGCGCAGCAAGCCGTGCAGCACACGGCCCAGCAGGCGCAGTACGCGGAGCCGATGACCAACCCGAATCCCATCGGCCTAGCGGAGCAGGCCACCCAGCCGGAGTTTAAACCGAAGGGCACCAATCCGAACTACAAGTGGAAAAATGATGGATTTTCCAAGGTAGCTGCGGGCAAGCCACAGGCTGATTACGTGCTGCACCGCGTGCCAGGTTCCATGTTTGATGCCCCACGCATTCCAGAAGAGTCTGTTGCAGCCATGAATCAGGGTGAGTCCCTCTATGGTCCAGGCACCCCGCTCTACGTCAATGACAAGACGATGTGCACTCTGACCGTGGCAGGCAACGATAATGCCGGTCGCAAGGTGGGTCTGACCGCCGGACACTGCGGCAATGTAGGTGACCCAGTTACTTCTGCCGATTCGGAGCAGATCGGCCCGACGGGCACCGTGGTGTCCAAGAATGAGGACTTGGACTATGCCGTTATTGAGTTTGGTTCCAAGGCAAAGGTGTCCCGTTCCTATAATGGCGTGACCGTGAATCAGTTGGGCGGTGGCGTCAAGCCAGGGCAGCAGGCCTGCAAGCAGGGCGTTGCCACCGGCAAGACCTGTGGCATTACCTATCAGCAGGCAAAGAAGATTCAGGTAAATCAAGTCTGCGCCATGATGGGTGATTCTGGTGCGCCATTGCTCGTCAATGGCCGACTCATTGGCTCCATTTCCGGTGGATTCCTGCCGGTCAATTTCCCGTGCCGTACCCCGTTGCAGGGGCCGGTGCATAACCCGACTGCTGCCACCAATATGGATGCGGTCTTGGCGGATATGAACCGCCGCGGCGGTGTAGGCGCTGGTTTTACTCTGCCACAAGACTAGCCGCGCCTAACCCTTTGCCCGCTCCCGCTGCTGCAGGGAGCGGGCGTTTTTGCTTATGACTAGTGCCGATAATCACAGTCAATCGGCCCTTGTGTGAAAAGCTTAGGCGGACTAAGGTTAACCTTATCCAGTAGCTACTTAGGTGTGGCTAATATCACCGGCATGGTCCGGTCAGAGAGAACCGAGGTAACCGCGCGATGTTGCAGCTGTCCTTATTGTCCCGCACCCGGCGCAAACCGGGGTGTGAAAAATCCGAGTGTATGCGCGCCGATCAGGCACCGGTGGACGCTTTGGTGGAACTTCCTGAGTGCTGCTTGCAGCACGCCATCGACGAGCAGCCGGCGTTGGCGCTGCGCTTGCGGGAATTAGGTTTCCGCCCAGGTGTGCGCGTACAGATCGGCCGCAAGGTAGCCGGCGGTGCGCGCCTAGTTACCGTGGGCACCGCCCACTATGCGGTGGATGTGGTTACCCTTCGCCAGCTCGAAGTCATCCCGGTCGCAGCATAATGGCACGAAAAACCGCCGCGCCGAGCTGCCACTCTACCTCCGCCATGCGCATTGCGAAGGAGGGAACGCCGGTCCTCGCATTGGTCGGGGCTCCAAATTCCGGCAAATCTACCTTGTTTAATGCGCTCACCGGAGCGAAGGTGCAAACCGGAAACTGGCCGGGTACCTCCGTTGAGATAAGCCGTGGCTTGTGGAATGCGCAGCCAGAGGCCTTTGACATCATTGATCTTCCCGGTGCCTATTCATTGGACCCAATGAGCCCGGACGAGGAATTTACCCGCGATATGCTCGTGGAGGCTCCGCCGTGTGAGCGCCCCGATGTGGTTGTGGTGTTGGTGGATGCTACTGCGCCGGCGCGCGGGCTGAACCTTGCCTTCCAGATCGCGGAGTACCCGTATCGGGTAGTGATTGGGGTGACCAAGGAGGACGTCGCCAAGCAGCAGGGCATAAGCATCGATACCTCCGCGCTATCGCGCGCCGTGGGCATGCCGGTGGTCAGCGTCAATGGTCGCCGCCGAGAAAAACTAGATGCGCTGGAGGGTGCCGTTGCAAAAGCAATGCAGACGGAGCCACAGACTATCCGGCCCAACGCAGAATTGGATCAACGCTTTGCGGATCTGGACGCCGCGGAAAAGGTTGCCGTTTCCAGGACGGACGTCGGCGAACCGCTTAGCCAGCGCGTGGACCGCGTGGTGCTGCACCCCGTGCTCGGCCCGATTCTATTTCTGGCGGTGATGTGGGCTGTCTTCTTCATTACCACTACGGTTGCGGGACCGCTGCAGGACGGCCTGGAGGCACTGATCACCGGTCCCGTCTCTGATGCCGTGCGCAGCCTCCTCCCAGACCACTGGTTGGTCTCGGGATTGCTGGTAGATGGCCTTATTGGGGGTGTGGGCATGGTGCTGACCTTTGCCCCGCTGCTGGCCCTGATGTTCCTGTGTCTAGCCGTGCTGGAGGATTCCGGTTATATGGCGCGCGCGGCCGTGGTCACTGACCGAGTTATGCGCGCCATTGGCCTACCGGGCAAGGCCTTTATCCCCATCGTGGTGGGCTATGGCTGCAATGTTCCGGCGATTTCGGCGACGCGCGTGCTTGGCGACGTCCGCCATCGCATTCTCACCTGCCTCCTTATTCCTTTCACCTCATGTTCGGCCCGGCTCATCGTGTTCATGATGCTGGCGCAGGTCTTTTTCCCCGCTCATGCTGGTTCCGCGGTATTCGCTATGTACGTGCTGTCTATCGCGCTGGTGGTGTTGGTAGGCCTCGCCTTGCGCCGTACGGTGTGGCGCGCCATGCCGGCCGAAGCCCTAGTTATCGATCTTCCGGCCTATCAGCTGCCCACCTTTGGCCTCACCGTGTCAGTGATGTGGGTGCGTCTGAAAGGCTTCTTGCATACCGCCGGCGGCATCATCGTAGCCACCGTGGTGGTCATCTGGTTGCTCATGTCCATCCCGGTTACCGGTGGGCACTCTTTCAACGAGGGTGCGGTACCGCCGGAGGATTCCGCCTATGGTGCGGTCTCAAAGGTGATGTCCCCGGTCTTTGCCCCGGCTGGCTTTGATTCTTGGTCTCTGACAGGCCCGTTGGTCACCGGATTCGTGGCCAAGGAGACTCTCATTTCTACCTGGGCGCAAACCTATGCGGTAGAAGACGTCACGGATGATGCCCCAGAAGAGCAAGCAGAATCCCCACTAGCTAGCCATATCCGCGCTGATTTTGATGCAGCCTCTGGCGGGCATGGGCTCGCGGCGGTATGGGCGTATATGGTCTTCCTCTTGGCCTATACCCCGTGCGTGGCCACGGTAGCCGCGCAGCGGCGGGAAATAGGCTGGAAATGGACGCTTATCGGTTTCGCCCTTCAGCTCGCCACCGCCTGGATCCTCGCGGTGGGAGTATTCCAGGTCCTCAAGGTCTTCCTATGAGCCCCACGGAGAAGGTTAAGGAGGCCATTAAACAGGGAAAATCCAACCCGGTCGAGATTGCAAAAGCTACTGGGTTAGGGCAGGGTACCGTGGAAATTATCCTCGCCCATCTCGAGCGCAGTGCGGAGCTGGTGCGCGAATCGCTCACCTCGTGCCCCACGGGCGGCTGCAGCAGTTGCGCGCAGGCGGGTGGGTGTTCCGGAGCGGCGGCGAAGCGCCGCGGTCCGGTGTTACTTCAGCTGCGGAGAAGACCCTAGCCTTGCAGCGCGGCTAGGGCGTGCTTGTGGAGCAGGCCGTTGGAGGCGACGCCGGACCCACCGTGCGGGCCGGGGTTTCCGTCCAGATCCGTGAAAGTGCCGCCGGCCTCGGTCACGATGAGGGAGGGCGCGGCGAGGTCCCACAAGGACACCTCGGGTTCGGCGGCGATGTCTACCGCGCCTTCGGCCACGAGGCAGTAGGACCAGAAATCACCATAGCCGCGCAGGCGCCAGGTCTTGTCCGTGAGTGCGAGGAACTGATCGCGCAGGCCGCGTTCGGCCCATCCGGTTAGCGAGCTCATGGCCAGCGAAGAATCGGCGAGCTTTTCCACGTGGGATACGCCCAAGCGCTTCGGCTCGCCGCCGAAAACGCGGAAGGCGCCAGCGCCCTTGGCGGCGTACCAACGGCGGCGCAGGGCGGGTGCGGAAATCACCGAGACTACAGGTTCGCCATCTTCCAAAAGGGAGATGAGCGTGGCCCATACGGGGACGCCACGCACGAAGTTCTTGGTGCCGTCGATGGGATCTATGACCCACTGGCGGCCCTTATAGCAGGCCTCGCCGCCGTATTCCTCACCCAGCACTTCATCGCGCGGGCGGGAGCGCTTGAGGGATTCGCGGATTTGCTTCTCACAGGTGAGGTCCGCATCCGATACGGGGGACATATCTGGCTTTTCCTTGACGGAAAGGTCCGAGGCCTCGAAACGATGCATGGTTACTACATCGGCATGGCCCGCCAGCTCGAGCGCGAGGCCCAAGTCTTCTTTGAACTTACCCACGGAGCCAATCCTCCATCTGATCCACTACCTGTTTATTGCCAGCGAGGCACCATTCGACGCCGCCGGCTTCTACCTTGCGGGCAGCACCACCGGCCGCTTCCACGAGGGCTTTGCCGGGGAACCAATCCCAATCCGCTACCGAATGCTGCATCCATGCGCCCCATGTGCCATCGGCCACGGAGGACAGGTCAACAGAACCGGCACCGAGCATACGGACTGTAGCAAAGTTTTCCGCCACGCGCTGCCATGCCCCGCGGATATCCTCATCCGCCAGCGAAGTTGGGTGCAGATACGTGGATAGTGAAATCTGCTCGGCCGGCTTCTCCTGCAGGCGAGCTACTTCCTTGCCGTCGAGGGAAGTGGGGTAGTCCCGGCCACCGAACCAGGTGTACCCCATGGCGGGGCGGTGAACGGCGCCGAGGGTGATCCCCGTGGCGTCGGTAAGCGCCAAAGCAGAGCACCAATAATCGGAACCGGAAGAGAAATTGTAAGTGCCATCAACTGGGTCGATGACCCAGGTGCGCCCGGACTGGGACTCGCGGGCCGCACCCTCTTCGCCGAGGATGCCGTCTTCCGGGCGCACGGCTTCGAGCACGCCCGCGACGAAGCGTTCGGCCGCCCTGTCCGCATCCGTAACAACGTCCGAGATAGAAGTCTTGTGCTCTACGTCGACGCCCATCTCGCGCAGGCGCCAGGCCAGGCGCCCGGCGTTATAGACAAGGGCCTGCGCCAGGTGCGCATCCCCGTCATCCGCGTGCGCGACAATGAAGGTCTTGATGACCGCGTCGATCATCTCCTGCAAGCTCGGCTTTTGATCCATGCCCACCATTGTCACCCTAAACGCGGCCGATGGCTAATTATGCCGGCCGGGTGGGTAGGATTGGGGCCTATGCGTCCCGAAGTAATAGCACGGCTCAAGCAATTGGAAACCACCCTGACCACCATCGAGAAGGTCATGGACCCGGAGGCTTTGGCTGCCCGCATTCGGGAATTAGAGGCCCAGGCCGGCGACCCGTCCTTGTGGGACGACCCCGCCCACGCGCAACAGGTCACCTCCGAGCTTTCCGCAGCGCAGGCTAAGGTCCGCAAGCTGGAATCGCTGCGCGGGCGCCTGGAGGACATGCCCGTGATGTACGAACTCGCGGAAGAAGAGGGGGATACCTCCCTGGCGGATGATGAGCTCGATTCCCTGGAATCTGCTATCGAATCGCTGGAGGTCACCACCATGCTTTCTGGTGAGTATGACCCGCGCGAGGCGGTTATCAATATCCGCTCTGGCGCCGGCGGTGTGGACGCGGCCGACTGGGCCGAGATGCTCATGCGCATGTATACGCGCTGGGCGGAAAAACACGGTCACAAGGTGGATGTCTATGACATCTCTTATGCGGAAGAAGCAGGCATCAAGTCTGCGACCTTTGTGGTTCACGGTGAATACATGTACGGCCAGCTCTCTGTGGAGCAGGGTGCACACCGCCTAGTGCGCATCTCGCCCTTTGATAACCAGGGTCGGCGCCAGACCTCCTTCGCCGAGGTAGAAGTCCTGCCGGTGGTGGAGCAGACCGACCACATCGATATCCCGGATAATGATGTGCGCGTCGATGTCTATCGGTCTTCTGGTCCGGGCGGCCAGTCCGTCAATACCACCGACTCTGCGGTGCGCCTGACCCACATTCCCACCGGCATTGTGGTGACGTGCCAGAACGAAAAGTCGCAGATTCAAAATAAGGCCTCGGCCATGCGCGTGCTGCAGGCGAAGCTGCTGGAGCGTAAGCGCCAGGAGGAACAAGCTGAGCTCGATGCGTTGGGTGCCGGTGGCAACGCCTCCTGGGGCAATCAGATGCGCTCCTATGTGCTGCACCCGTATCAGATGGTCAAAGACCTGCGCACCAATTTTGAGGTGGGCGATCCCTCCAAGGTGCTCGATGGCGATATAGATGGCTTCCTGGAATCCGGTATCCGCTGGCGCATGCAGCAACAAGAAGACCAAGCTTAGGTCCATACTGATCGGGCGGAATTGAACGCAAAAAGGCCGAACTGAGGAGCGAAAATCCTCAGTTCGGCCTGATCTCTATGGACCTAACCCACGTAGTCCATCGGTGCGCCCGGTCCCAGCGGGATGCCGATGAGATACCAAATGACAAAGAAGACGAACCAACCCACGATCATGCACAGAGAGTAAGGCAGGGCGAGCGACATCAAGGTACCCACACCCGCGTGCTTGTAGTAGCGCTGCAGGAAGGTCAGCGCCAAGGCGAAGTAGGGCGACATTGGGGTGATGATATTCGTTGGGGAGTCACCGATACGGAAGAGCATCTGGGAAACCTCAGGTGAGACGCCCACATACATCATCATCGGCACGATGACCGGGGCCATCAGCGCCCACTGGGCGGAACCGGAGGTGATGAAGAGGTTAAGCAGTGCGACCATGGCCACCAGTGCCGCAAACATGACTAGCGGCGGCAATGACCAGTGTTGGAGCAGTTCGGAACCCTTGATGGCGGTCCATACGCCCAAGTTCGACCATTCGAACCAGGCGAGGAACTGTGCCACCGCGAAGAAGAGGACCAGCATGGGGACAAGGGTCTCGATGCCCTTGGCCATAAACTCCGGTACATCAGCAAAAGACTTCACGGTGCCTGCCGCCAAGCCGTAGACGATGCCGCATACCAAGAAAGCCAGGGCAATCGGCACCGCGATGGCACTAATGAGTGGCGACTCCATGAAGCTATCCCCTTGGCTTGCCAGCGGGGAGCCAGGGATAAATAGGAGTGCAAAGAAGGCGGCAAGGAAGAGCACGAGTGCGATGCCGGAAGCAATCAAACCGCGCTGTTCGTTGGGCTTGATGCGCATCGCTTCTTCATCATCGGTGAAGTCGTACTCCTCATCCTCCTCTGCATTCGCGCCGGCCCCACCGGCGGCCTTAGAAAAAGACACCTCTTCATAATTAATGTGGTCGTGGTCCACCAGCTCGCGGGCCTTTTTGACCATGAGGAATTCCGTGACCGCGGTAATGATGAGCGAGAGCACGATGGCGGATGGGATGACAAAGAAGATATTGGCCAGCGGGCTGACTTCATATTCTGGGTCCACAAACTGTGCGGCCGGGGTAGAAATACCCGCCAGCAGGAGGTCGGAGATATTGAGAATCAGCGAGGCATTAAAGCCGGCAGACGACGCCGCAAAGGCCACCATCGCGCCCACGATGGGGGAGCGGCCCACGGCGTGGAAGGCCATTGCGCCCAGCGGAATCAGAATGACGTAGATGGCGTCGGAGGCTACGGATCCGGTCACGCCGGCCAGCGCCACAACGAAGGTCAGCATTTTCGCGCTGACCTTGGTCACCATCGCGCGCACCAACGCGGAAAGCAGGCCAGACTGCTCCGCCACGGCCACGCCGAGCATCACAGCAAGGATGACGCCGAGCGGCGGGAAGCTGGTGAAGTTCTCCACTGCATCAGTAACCATGCGCGAGATATTCTCGGTGGTCAGCAGGGATTCTACTTCGATGGTTTCGCCGGTCTTGGGGTCCTCTGCGGTCATGCCAATGAGGTGTCCTAGCCAAGAAGTCACAGCGACGATAGCTGCGAGGATAACGAAGAGCCAGAACGGATCCGGCAGTTTATTGCCAATCTTTTCTACAGTGCCCAGGAAGCCGCTTGCAGAACGTGGTTTTTCTTTGGTTTCGGTTTCGGCCATAGTATCGGCACTTTCTGTCGATTGGGTCGGAACAAATTAGTGTCTTAGACCACATTACTTAAATATAGTTCACAGCGCGGTGTCAACTTTGGTTGCTACAGTGATTCGTGTGATTAGATTCGACAACGTAACTAAGGCCTACTCCGCCGAGTCTCGCCCAGCGCTCGATGGGGTGTCCTTCGAGATTGCGGATGGTGAATTCGCTTTCCTCATCGGACCCTCCGGCTCCGGTAAGTCCACCTTCTTGGAGCTGATGGTGCGCTATAACAATGTCAGCAAGGGCGATATTTACTTCGACGATTTCCACGTCAATGAGCTTTCCGGCAAGCAAATCAACGCGCTGCGCCAGTCCATTGGTTACGTCTTCCAGGATTTCCGCCTGCTCCCAAAGCTGACGGTGTATCAAAACGTGGCCTTTGCGCTGGAGGTGATTGGCAAGAGCAAGTACCGGATCTCTACCTCGGTCCCGCAGGTTTTGGACCTGGTCGGCCTAGAGGATCGCCGCGATGCGTATCCCCACGAGCTTTCCGGTGGCGAGCAGCAGCGCGTGGCTATTGCGCGCGCCGTGGTCAATCGGCCGAAGCTGCTGCTTGCCGACGAACCCACGGGCAACCTCGATCCCTCCACCGCCGACGAGATCATGGACCTGCTGCTGGGCATCAACCGCCGTGGCACCACCGTGGTCATGTCCACCCACAATGCCCGCGCCGTCAATAAGGCGCGCCAGCGTGTCTTGGAGCTGCGCAATGGAGTCCTCGTGCGCGACGAGCACGAGGCGATGTACGAGGGGGAAGCATGAAGCTAGGGTTTATTTTCCGCGAGGCTACCAAGGGTCTTGGCCGCAACCTGACCATGACCATCGCCATGATTATCACCACCGCCATTGCGGTGGGGCTCGTTGTCGCAGGCATTATGGTGACCAACCTGACCAAGGACACCAAGGATATCTATCTCGACCGCGTCGAGGTCATGGTCCAGCTCAATGAGGACATTTCCGCCGGGGACCCAGACTGTACGAGTCCGGCTTGCGCGGATATCAAGGATCAGTTGGAGGCGGATGATTCCGTCGAGTCCGTGGAATACCGCAACCGCGCGGAATCCTATGAGAGGTTCAAGGAGCTTTTCCAAGACACCGATCCCGTCATGGTGGAACAAACCTCGCCCGACGCACTGCCGGCTGCATTCCACGTGCGGCTTGCGGACCCAGAAGACGCCTCCGCCATCGATGCGATTCGGGATAACCCGGCGGTAGAGGATGTCGTCGACCAGCAGCAAGAAGTGCGCGATGCCGCAAGCAACCTCGATTCCATCCGCAATGCCACCTTCATCCTGGCCATCGTGATGTCCGTGGCTGCCATCTTCTTGGTGGCCAATATGGTGCAGATCGCCGCGTTCCACCGGACCCGCGAAACGGAAATCATGCGCATGGTGGGCGCGAGCCGGTGGATGACGCAGGCGCCGTTCGTGGTGGAAGCAGTGCTGGCCTCGCTCATCGGCGTGGTGTTGGGTGGTGCCGGTATCTTCCTAGGAAAATCCCAAGTGGTGGACCCATCCCTGCAGGGACTATATGAATCCCAGCTGCTCGCCCCCATGAAGTCCGGCGACCTCTGGATTGCCCTGCCTCTCGTGGCCTTGTTGACGCTGGTGGTTACCGCCGCCACGGCGCATATCACCCTGCGGTCCTATGTGCGTAAATAGATCGTTTGCCGGGTCGGCTAAAAGGGCACTACACTGCCATAATTATGGCTAAGAAGGGCAAGAAGAATAAGAAGGCGGCCTCCGGCGAAGCAACGCTCGCTACCAACCGCCGGGCCCGGCATGACTACAAGATCCTCGAGGAATACGAGTGTGGCATCGTCCTGCTCGGTACCGAGATCAAGTCCTTGCGGGAGGGAAAAATCTCGCTCGATGATGCCTTCGCCACCATCGACGATGGCGAGGTGTACCTGCGCAACCTGCACATCCCGGAATATTCCATGGGCTCGTGGACGAACCACAGCCCGCGGCGCACCCGCAAGCTTTTGCTGCACCGCCGCGAAATCGACAAGCTTTACGGGCAGGTGCGCAATGGTAATAAGACCTTGGTCCCGCTCAAGGTCTACCTTAAAAACGGCTACGCCAAGCTCTCGCTGGCGTTGGCGCAAGGTAAACAAGACTACGATAAACGTGAGGATATTAAACGCCGCGACCAAGACCGTGAAATCTCCCGCGAGCTTGGCCGCCGCGTGAAGGGAATTAATGTTTAAGACTGCGAAAGTACATGACGTTGCCAAGGGCGAGGACACTATCCAGGGCACCGGAGTGTTGGTAGACCGGATGTGGCCCCGGGGCGTTGCCAAGAGCGACCTTGCTTATGACGAATGGTTTAAAGACGTCGCACCTAGTCCCGAACTGCGCAAATGGTGGAACCACGACGAGGATAGCTTCGACGAGTTTGCCCGCCGCTACAAGGCTGAGCTCGATGACAACGATTCCGACGAGCTCTCCCAACTGCTTGCGCTGTCCGACGCCACCCTCCTCTTTGCCGCATCCAGCCGCGAGATCAACCACGCAGTCGTTCTCAAAGAGTGGCTAGAAGAGCACTTGAGGAAATAAAAGCGAGTGGGGTAGTGTTGAACGAACCGTAGGGAAGATGCACTATCCCGTCCCTACAGCATGGGGTTGATTTGGTTTCGACTTCGTGCACTGCGCCAGGGGAAGCGTGCCGGTGCAGGCTAACGACCACCGTATAAGCGTCGTAGCAACCAATAAACGCAGAGAAGAACTCTCAGCGTGACTACGCCCTCGCTGCCTAATTACAGCGACGCGTGTCTGTCAGCCTAGGTTTCGTTCCTGACCTAGATCCTGGCATCGACTAAGGAACTAGCCGGCTGGCCGGGTCATCAGGACCAGTCGGGACTCTTACTGGTGACTGGGCCCATCATCCGGACGTGTTCGCCCGATCCGGAGGGCCGAGCAGAGATTCTGTGCGAACTGCGCACGGAGAAGCCCTGGCAAGGTGACGAAGGACCCGGGTTCAATTCCCGGCAGCTCCACCGAAAGGCCCCCGAGAAATCGGGGGTCTTTTTCCATGCAATGGCTTTTAGATCTGCGAACCCTCTCCTGCAGCACTGAGAGGAGGCAATCTCGCAGTGGAGTTGGGGGCCTTCTATACGGCTTAAGTCGCCCACCGAATCCTGCCTTCTGGCGCGGAGTAGTCGGCATGTAGTGCGGGAAAGCTCCGAAAAATCCGACCTGTGCTGGGGATTTGTCATTGTTGGTGGGGTTGGACTACATTAATCCAAGTCGCCGCGAGGTAGCCGGTTGGTTACTTTTAAGCGAATTTTGTGCGGACTTGGTTCGATGATTTG
>ERZ1031292.54-NODE-54-length-54345-cov-26.193222_pt1 | contig 54345 bp, 51 predicted proteins | sample MGYA00518215_ERZ1031292 | MGnify/ENA primary metagenome ERZ1031292 (study PRJEB33718, sample SAMN03159822) | human skin metagenome | collected 2014-02-25 | study: EMG produced TPA metagenomics assembly of the PRJNA266117 data set (Human skin bacterial metagenome... | reverse complement strand
GTGGGCATATGTATTGTTTGCTCCGAATTAGATAGGAAATCGAAATTGGACAGTTGCACCTCGTCTCGTGCTAGAGCAGGACAGACCCAACAATTCAGCACTTTTTAGGGCATCGCCTGAAAAGCGTGTTGACGTTGTATCTGCGACTCGCACACGATCCCGCACATCTTCGCTGGTTACCCTCCTATCTAGACAACCAGCAAAGGATGCGCATTGAGACGCTTCACCTAGGGTAGTGCACATATCCCCCGCTTGCAAATAAAATACGAGTATGCGCCTCGACGAATCTGATGCCCAACACGCCTCCCGCTCTTGGTGGGACGGGGATGCTGGCCGTTACCACAGGGAACACCAGGGCTACTTTGACACATTTTACTGGTGCCCCGAGCGAGTAACGGAAGAGGATGCCGATTTATTAGGTGATCTTACGGATCTTGACGTATTGGAGGTCGGTTGTGGTTCCGCTCCGTGTTCGCGGTGGCTTGCGCGCCGCCGGTCTCCTCACCTCCTCGTCGCTTTTGATTTGTCTGCGGGGATGCTCGCGCAGGCAGAGAGCAGCCTAAACCTCGTCCAGGCTGACGCGACGGCAATGCCGTTCGCTGACAATTCCTTCGACGTGGTGTTTTCCTCCTTCGGCGCAATTCCCTTCGTCGCTCACCCGGAGACAGTGATGCAGGAAGCTGCCCGGGTTCTCCGTCCCGGAGGCCGTTTTGTTTTCTCCGTTAACCACCCAATGAGGTGGATCTTCCCTGATGATCCCGGCCCGGCTGGGCTCGTTGCGCAGATTAGCTATTTCGACCGCTCCCCCTACGTCGAAACCGAGGATGGCACAGTCACCTATGTAGAAACGCACCGCACTATCGGGGATCGAGTGAGAGATCTTGTAGCGGCGAACTTTCGTATCGATAGCATTGTCGAGCCGGAGTGGCCGGACGATCTCACCGAAAATTGGGGACAGTGGTCGCCTTTACGAGGCCGCATTTTCCCCGGCTCGATTATTTTCTGCTCAACCTACGCGCCCTAAACGGTGCCGGGAGACATCAGTCTCTCAGCGTTGTTCCACGCCGCCAGTGCGCAGGCTCCGATCCTTCCTTGGTGCAGACCTTTCGTTCCCAAGTTTTCATTTTTCTTTCATGTTTCCGTTTTTGGTTCGGGTTCTTCGGATTAGGTTTTCTAACTTGTCGACGCCTGTGGTTGAGCATTGCGCGAAAGGTGGCCCATTGCGCGAAAGGTGGCCCATTGCGCAAGAGGTGGCCCATTGCGCAAGAGGTAGCCCACTGCGCAAAAGGTAGCTCATCACGCGGCGCACTACTCTAATTCTGAATGACCCAGCAACCGTCGACTCGGGCAAAGCGCATCCGATCGTGCAGATCCTGCTCGCCTTTCCGGCCGGTAGCTGTCAGGTTCAGGAGGTCAGTCTCAATCGGATAGGAACGCTTGTCGACGTTAATTGCACCATCTTCAAAAATCACCATACGAGCACGGGGAAATACCGCTCGAAGAATGATGTCATGGTTTGGCGCATCGGAAATGTATTCAATCATGTGTCGCTGCACTGTCTCGCCCGACCGGGACGGTGACACGAGAGCGAAGAGTACTACGGCAAGAACGGCGATGGCAGCCAATGCTATGACGACGAGAATCATGACTAATGCGCCGCCTCGTCCCAATTCGTCCCGTGCCCAGTGGATACCTCTAACGGCACACGCAGGGAGATCGCACCGTCCATCTCCTCGGACACGATCCGCGAAACCTCCTCAAGCTCACCCGGAGCCACTTCAAGGACGAGTTCATCATGCACCTGTAGCAACACTCTGGATTTCAAACTATCAAGGCGCCGGTTAACCCTCACCATGGCCACCTTGATGATGTCGGCTGCCGTGCCTTGAATCGGTGCGTTCAGCGCCGCGCGCTCGGCGTTTTCACGTGCTATCCGATTGGTGGAAGTGAGCTCGGGAAGGTATCGACGACGCCCGAAGAGCGTGGAAGTATACCCGTCTTTGCGGGCTTCATCCACCACCGAGCGGAGGTAATTTTTCACCCCACCAAAGCGCTCAAAGTAGCTATCCATGATGGATTTCGCCTCACCTTGGGGGATGTCTAGCTGAGCTGCAAGCCCATAGGAACTCAATCCGTAGGCGAGGCCGTAGCTCATTGCTTTTACTCGGCGGCGAAGCTCCGGGGTCACCTCATCAATCCCCACATCAAACACTTTGGAACCCACGTAATTGTGCAGATCCTCACCGTCCTTGTACGCCTGGATCAGGCCGGCATCCTCAGACACGTGAGCCATGACGCGCATCTCGATCTGAGAGTAATCCGCAGTAAGCAGGGTTTCGAAGCCCTCGCCGACGACAAAGGCGGAGCGGATCTTCTTGCCAGCGTCCGTCCGTACCGGAATGTTCTGAAGGTTCGGATCCGTGGAGGAGAGGCGCCCAGTTGATGCCACGGTTTGCTTGAACGTCGTGTGAATACGTCCATCCCCGCCGACACTGCGGATGAGACCCTCCAACGTGGATTTCATCTTCGAGTACTCCCGGTGCGCCAGAAGGTGCTGCAAGAACGGATGATCGGTCTTCTTTGCCAGCGCCTCGATTTCCTTGGCAGCAGTGGAATACCCCGTCTTCGTCTTCTTCGTCTTCGGCAGATCGAAGGTCTCAAAAAGAACCACCTGCAACTGCTTAGGGCTAGAAAGGTTCAGAGAGGGATCACCAGCGAGGTCTCGCGCTGCTTCCTCCTCCTGAGCGACGAGGTCGACGAAACCATCCAGCTGTTCCTCCAGCGTATGCGTGTCTACCGCGATACCAGTGTCTTCCATGGCCGCCAGAATGGTGATGAGAGGAATCTCCAGGTCGGTGTACAGCTCGAGAGATTCAATATCTGAAAGTTCGTCAGTCAGCCGTGGGACCAGCTCTAAAACTGCCATAGCCTCAATAAGAAGGGGCTCCGAGGGAGAATCATCCAGAAGCGACAGCTGCCCATCGGACTGCGGGAGCTGTTTTTGCAGGTGACGCTGGTAGACATCGGCGATCTCGTAAGTGCGCTGCCCAGGACGCAACAGATAACCAGCGATGGCCGTATCATGTGCAATTCCACCGAGAGTGAAACCACGGGAAATAAGCTTGTGATACGTCCGCTTTGCAAAATGCAAAAACTTGGGATCGTCGGAACTAACCCACTCAGCGAAGGCATCCCTTTCCTTGCCTTCGAGCGCAGAAAAATCCACCGTCTGGGAGGTGTAATCCGTAGCCACAAGAACAGCGAAGGTGCAATCTCCTTGGCTGGGTTTGGGGTCGCCGTCAACCGCCATGGCGATACCGGCATCCCTGTTCCTTGTGAGCCACTCAGGCAGAGCCTCAGAGGCCTCGGTAACCTCCGGTGCATTGACGGTGGCTTCGGGTTCCGGACTATCCTCCCCCAGAGCTTGCAGTACGCGCTCGCGCAGATTTACGCCGAATTGAAGCTCGTCGAAGCGGTTGGAGATTTCAGTGACATCGGCATCTCCCCGCTCCAGCTGTAGAGGTGAGACCTCGAGTGGGAGGTCCTTCACCATCTCCGTCAGCTTACGGTTCATCGCTACCTGATCCACGCGTTCACGCAGCGCGTCACCGACCTTACCTTTGATCTCATCGACATGTGCAAGGAGATTGCCCAGGGTCTCGTACTTTTTGATCCATTTGGTCGCGGTCTTCTCACCAACACCTGGAATCTTGGGCAAGTTGTCGCTGGGGTCCCCTCTCAGAGCCGCAAAATCTGGGTACTGGGTAGGCGTGAGGTCGTACTTCTTTTCCACGGCGGCGGGTGTCATACGGTTCAGTGTGGACACGCCACGTGTGGGGTACAGCACGGTGACATCATCGTTTACCAGTTGGAAGGAGTCCCGGTCTCCCGTCACAATGAGGGTCTTCATCCCCTGTTTCGTCGCTGCGGTGGCGAGTGTAGCGATGACATCGTCAGCCTCGTAGCCCGGCTTCTCCACAGTAGTGACACCCATAGCGTGGAGAATGTCCTTGAGGATTTCCACCTGCCCCTTGAATTCCTCAGGGGTTGGTGCGCGCTGAGCCTTGTACTCGGGGAATAACTCGTTCCGGAACGTCTCTCTCGCGACATCGAAGGCAACCGCCAGGTGGGTTGGCTCTTCGCTTGTCAGAATGTTGACAAACATGGACAAAAATCCATATACCGCGTTTGTGTGTTGCCCGCCTGTGGTGGAGAAGTTCTCCGCCGGCAGCGCATAAAACGCGCGGAATGCCATGGAGTGGCCGTCGATAAGCAGGAGAGTTTTTTCAGTTCCGTCAGTCACGTTACCCACTCTAGCGCGACGGGTCTAGGAAAATGGCAGCTGGATCTTGGGTAGCTGTGGAAGCTGCGGAAATCCCTGCGTCCATACTGCGTATGCACCGACGAGTCCGAGGAGGACCAACACGCTAACGAAGAGGGCCTTTCCGACGGCGAATGCCTGGAGCCCGCGCGCCGATTGCCTAAGAACTTCCTGTTGGTCCGCCGTGGCTCCGGATTCTGCGAGGAGACGGCTGACGGTGTCCTGATTCATGAGTGCGTCGGTTGGCCAGAAACGAGGATCGAAGAACACGGCGGTTTCATCCCCATAGCTGACTTTATCTCCCCAGTAGAACAGATCCGGTTTATCGCTCGATGTCGTGCTCGAAACGGCGTCGGGGGAAAAATGAGACGCCACTTTGTCGGAAGCCACAGAAGCACTGGCCCGATCATCCGGCTGTGGGCCGTGTGCGTCTCCCGCCCACGCCGGTGAAATGAGACCGAACAAAACGCAACCGACAGTCACGAACGTTGCACCCATTTTCTGCATGTGCTGCAGTCCTCCTCGGCGCCACTGTGCGCACGTACTAGCGATTTCCTTTAGCCGTGGTTTGTGGTTTAGTATATTTCCTCGAGGCCGACATGGCGGAATTGGCAGACGCACTGCACTCAAAATGCAGCGCCCTTGCGGGCGTCCGGGTTCGACTCCCGGTGTCGGCACATCGCACGAAGAGACCACTTGGTTCCTACGAATCAGGTGGTCTCTTTTTACGTCGTACCTGGGGCACCGGGTTAAGAAGCTAAGAGGTGCCAACAGTCTCATTAGGGGTTAAGGGATCGATGACGGTCGCTGGTTAATCCAAGCGTATTCCCTTCTTTTCCTTGGTAAACAGGTACGTTATCGCACCGATAAATAGACACGCGCCGTAGAAGGTGAAGGCCGGTCTAATCACGCTCAGAGTCATGTCGCCGGCGACTGCCTGGCTTCCGATAAGCCAGCCGAGAAGTGCGGGCCCCACGATCTTGGCGGTCGCGCCGAGACCGTATCCAAGACCAAGCCCCGTTGAACGGATGGGCGTGGGAAACTGCTCGGCACCGTGGGAGTTGAGGATACCGAAAGCCCCATCGCCGAACATGAGGATGATACTCACCGCAACGAAGAACTGAGGGCCGTCCCCCGGAGCGTCGGAAAGCGCAGCGAGTACACAGCCACCGGTGGCGATAAGCCCCCAGATAAAGAGAACGAGCTTGCGACCGATGATATCGGCGAGGTAGGCGGCACCAAGACGCCCGAGGATATCCAGGAACGATGCGAGCATAAACATCGAGGCAATCGTGCCCACCGAATAGCCGAACCCGTCTTTCAAGAGCGTCTGCCCCCAGGATTGGACAGTCGTCGCTCCGAGGATAAACGAGAACGTGCCCAGCACCACCAGGATGAGCGAGAACCAGTGCTTGGAGAGCAGGAGTCTGTAGGAACCGGCCTGTGCACGCTTTTGTGCAGGGCGTGCGGGGGAGTCAGTCGAGATCGGCGGTAGGTAACCGACCTCCGCAACATCGATTTCCATCGCCCACGCAAGAGCACCCCGGGCCTCATGAACCCTGCCACGCATATGCAGATAACGCGGCGACTCAGGAACCCGGGCGAGCCAGAACAGGAGGAAGATGGGGATGCATCCAAGGACGATGAGGATTCTCCAGTCTTCACCAGCGGCTTTCTGCGCCACGGAACCGAGAAACAGACCCGCCGGGATAAAAATACTGCCAAGACCGGCAAGAAGCCCTCGGTTTGAAGTTGGGACAAATTCCTGAATGTACGGAATGGACGAGATATTCAGCCCGCCGACACCGATGCCCACACCGATACGCAACAGACCGAGAAGAGCCCAACCATGATCGGGAACGACGAGCGTGAGCCCCGTACAGGTGACAAATAGAATAACGCACCACATGTAGGAGCGTTTACGTCCGAGGGAATCGGCTAGCCTCCCCCACACGATCGCGCCGAGCACGTTGCCGAGGCCTGCGCACGCAAGGATGTACCCGGCTTCCATCCCCGTCAACTCCCATGGCCCGGTAAGAAGGGCGACGACGAAGCCGATGAGAAACATGTCGAAATATTCGGCCAGATTGCCGACAACAACGAGTCCGATGAGGGACTTTTGGTGACGAGTGAGCGGGCGCGAATCGAGCTGATCGTAGGCTGACAGCCCGGCCGATGCATTAGTCAATGGTGTTTCCTTTACTATTTCGACGTACGGGAATAATTGCGGGTCGCCCTGCTATTTCGGAAACGGCGACAGTCGCACCGTACTCGCGCGAGATCGTCTCCTCTGTGAGGATCTCTTCTGCAGAGCCCACCTTTTGCAGTCGACCTTTTGCGATGAGCGCTAGGCGGTCTCCATATTGGGCAGCCAGCGGAAGATCATGAACGGTGGCAATCACTGTTAGCCTGCGCGCGTCCGGTCCCTGATCAGACAGTGAACGTTCCACCCGCGTCTTATCCACCAACTCCAGGACGTGCTGTGCGTGGCCAATATCCAAGGCGCTTGTCGGCTCATCCAGGAGGAGAACTTCCGGCTCTTGGGTGAACGCCCGTGCCAAAGCCACAATCTGTTGCTGGCCACCGCTGAGATTTGCTACGTCCCTCGCTGCAAGGGAATTGATTCCCAGTTGGTTGAGCGTGCGAGCCACGATGTCGTTGTCGTACGCACGCGTGGTGGAATGCGGGTAGCGCCCCAAACGGACATACTCGCGCACTGTCATTCCTGCTGGAACCACAGGCTGCTGTGGCAAAAGCGCAACTTTGCGGGCAAAATCCCGTGCACGCGCCTTCCTCGGGACTAACCCCGCGACGCGCACAGCACCTGTGAAAGGTACGAGCCCGCACAGAGCAGAGATAAACGTAGTTTTCCCGGATCCGTTGGGCCCGATAACTGTAAGCCACTCCCCCGCGGGGACAGTCAACGTAAGATCAGCAAGGCTCGGCTCCGACGAACCGCGATAGCGGACAACAAGATCCTCGACCACAATGGCATTCTCACTCATCACCTGACTCCCCCACGCGCAGCCTTGATCAGTAGGAAAAGGAAAAATGGTGCACCAATAAAGGCTGTGACCACGCCAACGGGCAGTTCCTGTGGCGCGAGAATGCTCCGCGCAATCGTGTCAGCGGCAAGCAGAAATCCAGCGCCAGCCACAATAGTTAATGGCAACAGGAACCCGTGTCCCGGACCAACCATGAGGCGCAACATGTGTGGCACCACAATTCCCACGAACCCGATGAGGCCGGAGATGCTGACAACTGCCGACGTTGCTAGCGTCGCCACTGCAATGAGCACTACTCGCGCAAGCTGGACGTTTATCCCGAGAGTCTGGGCTTCGGCTTCCCCCAATGTCAGGACATCCAGCGCCTTGCTTGCCGCGAGAATGGCACACCAGCAGGGAACAACAACGCACAAAACAGTGGCGATGTCTTTCCAACCGGCTCGCCCAAGGTTACCGAGCAACCAGACGTAGACCCCCTCTAACTTTTTCAAGTCCCGAATTTGCAGGTAGCTTTGCACTGCGCCAGCGAAAGCCGACACGGCTACCCCTGCGAGGACGATCACTGTCGGGTGTGAACCGGCGCCTGTGGCAACCAAGAAGGCGATGCCAACCGCCGCCATACCACCGACGAACGCTGCAGGAATCACACCGGCGCTGGATGCCCCCGCCATCATCGCAGCGGTAACGCCCAGGCTGGCACCCGAAGATACACCCAAGAAGTAGGGATCCGCCAAAGGGTTGCGGAATAGTGTTTGAAACACAGCACCGGAAACTGCGAGTGTAGCCCCGACGATAAGGGCATTGACCACGCGTGGAAGACGGATCTGAGTGATCACCGCGAGGTCCCTCTCGTTGAGGGCAGCCGCCCCCGTCACATGGGATACGAGATCGCCAAACCCGATCCCGAGGGCACCAGAAGAGGTGGCAGCAATAGCTGCTATACACAGCAGCACCACTGCCACCGCCATAACCAAAACCTTGCGAGTTCGCACGATATGTGAGGTTACCTGTTCTTCCTTCGCTGCAATGCTCACCGCCCCGTGCACCGCATCAATCAACCCCTCGCCCAGTTCCATTCTGATCTCTAGGCGCACGTCTCTGATCTCTAGACGCGCGTCGGTCGCACCGGAAATCGACTCGATAAAATGCGGGACAGGCCGGATAGTACCTGCACGATGAGCTCTACTTACAAGCTATCTGCGATCTGCTGAACAAACTCCGGAAGGCGTGGACCCCAGCGGGAGGCGAGATCCTCATCCAGCGGAATGATCCGCCCCTCTTTCACCGCAGTGATGGACTGCCAGCCGGGACGGGCAGCGACCTGTTCAGGCGTAAGCTGCTCAGACGTGTGGTCGACGAGGAAAATGTAATCCGGGTTGGACGCAATGATGGACTCTTCGGTCAGCTGGGGGTAACCGCTGGCATCGTCCGGCGCGATGGAAGTGAGCCCGAACTGGCCGTACACGTCACCTAAGAACGTGTTGTTCGAGACTGTGTAATAGTCGATGGTCACCTCGTGAAAGTACGTCTTACCCTCGCCCTTCTTGGCTGCTTTTTCAACGGTGTCGCTAATCTTCGCCTTCATATCAGCGGCGACTGCGTCCGCTTCCTCGGCGTGGCCGGTAGCCACTCCGAGCCTTTCTACTTGTTCGTAGGCACCGTTCACCGTCGTCGGTGGCAGCATGACAAGCACAGGAACGCCCACCGCTGTAAGCCCAGACACTAATTCTGCTGCATCGAAGGACACAACGACCAGATCCGGGTCGTAGGTCAGCAAGGCCTCAGCATTCGTGCTGCGCCCACTTAGCCCCTCCTCGTTTGGGGCTTCTTCTGGGTAGGTGGAATACTTGTCCGCCGCCACCACAGCATCCCCTGCACCGATGGCGTACAGGGTCTCGGTAGCACTGGCGCTGAGAGACACGATACGGTTGGGCTTCTCCTTGACTGCCACATCCCCGCCAGCGTCGCTGGGGATCGAAACAGGAAATTCCCCGCCGGCAGAAGAACGGGACGTTGCTGAGGATTCAGATGTTTGAGAATCGCTTGCGGTGGGCCCCGAACAACCTGCAAGGACCAAAGTAAGGATGCTCAGGCTTGCAAGGAGGATCGCCACAAGCGTCGCCTTACTACGTCCCTCGGCAGAGGATAGAGATCCAACGAATCTTTCCACAGCAACATTCCTTTCCGCGTTATGCGTCCACGCTCAATGTTTTCCTCTAGATAGTGTAAGTCGCCATACGTTCGAACAGAAACAGTGACTTCGACACATTTTCTTGCACTCAACCGTATATTCACTACGAAGAGCGCCACGCTAAATAACCTCTCTAGGCTGTTCAGGGCACAATTTTCTGCAGAGTTGGCAAATGTATAAACATTTGATACAGTTATGCGCATGAAAAGTTGGGTTAAAGGTACAGCAGTGGCTGGCATCATCGCGATGTCCACCACACTTACCGGATGCGTGGTCAATGATGAGGGAGGTCACCCCGAGGGCTGGACACCCGTTGAGGTGGAGACTGTTCCCGAAATCGCCGCAATGGTTCCAGAAGAGGTCGCCGCAGATGGCATCCTTCTCTACGGAACTAACCCGCCGTTTCCCCCCATGGAGTTCAAGAATTCCGCCGGTGAAATCATCGGTTCCGATATCGACTTGGCCGCGGCCGTCGCTAAGGTAATGGGGCTTGAGGCTAAGCCTGTGGAGCAGGAGTTTCCGATGATTCTCCCGGCGATCAGTGCTGGCACTGTGGAATTCGGCGCGGCTGGTTTTACTGATTCCGAGGAGCGACGAAAGAACTACGACTTCGTGGACTACCTCGTTGCCGGTATCCAGTGGTCCCAGCAGCCCGGCGGTAACGTCGATCCGGACAACGCTTGCGGACTCACCGTTGCCGTCCAGCGCGGTACGGTCTCCGACACCGACGATGTCGATCGTCGCTCCGAGGAGTGCGTGACCCAGGGCAAACCCGCAATTCACAAACTGGCGTACGACTCTTCCGATACCGCAGCAAACGCGCTTGTGCTCGGCCGTGTCGATGCCTTCTCTGCTGACGCACCTGTCAATGCCTACGCCGTCGCGCGAGCTGGCGGTCGGATGGAGCTTGTTGGCGATATCTACGACGCTGCCTACTACGGCTGGCCAGTGAAGAAGGGCTCCGATCTCGCCCCAGCACTAGCCAAAGCTCTCGAATATCTCATTGAAAACGGCTATTACGAGCAAATCATGGGCCAATGGAATCTGAACGATACGTTCATCGATGAGGCAAAGATCAACGGCGAGCCACTCGCTTCAGCCCCACATACAACGAAGAATTCACAGCAAAGCTAGGGAAAAGCAATGAACGAACCAAAACCAATCGAAGCTAAACCGTTGCGGCGCCCCTGGCGGTGGGTGTTCGCCACTATTCTTCTCATCCTTTTCGCCCTGTTCGTCTTCAGCGCCGCGCGCAACGAAGCGTATGGGTGGGATACGTACTTCCAGTACCTCCTGGATAAACGCATCGCTATAGCGTCACTGCACACCATTGCTCTGACTATTATCGCCATGGTGATCGGTGTCGTGCTCGGCGCGATCCTCGCTGTGCTCCGAATGTCCCCGAACCCGGTGCTCAGTGGCCTTTCGTGGATCTACTTGTGGATCTTCCGTGGAACACCGATTTACGTGCAGTTGGTCTTCTGGGGTCTTCTGGGCTCCATTTACCAGACAATCAATCTCGGATTCGCAGAGTTCGACCTTCAGGGTTTCCTCTCCAATATGTTCCTTCTCGCGTGCCTCGGCCTCGGACTCAATGAGGCCGCCTACATGGCAGAGGTCGTCCGCGCAGGTTTGCAGGCTGTTCCTGAGGGCCAGTACGAAGCGTCCAAGGCGCTGGGCATGAGCTGGTGGCAGACGATGAAGCGCACTGTGCTCCCGCAGGCCATGCGGATTATTATTCCCCCGACGGGCAACGAGCTAATCTCCATGCTGAAGACCACATCCCTCGTGGTCGCCGTCCCGTACACCTATGAGCTGTACGGTAAGGCAACGGATATCTCCTACTCCCTGTTTGAACCGGTGCCGCTCCTTCTCGTTGCAGCAACGTGGTACATCGCCATTACTTCCGTACTGATGATTGCCCAGAGCTACCTGGAGAAGTACTACGAGCGCGGTGCAACCCGTGAGCTCAGCTCCCGCCAGCTCGCTGCCCTGGCAGATGCTGAAGGCAAACTCCCTGGCAACGTGATTATCAAGGACTAAAAGGAACTGCACCATGACTTTAATGATTGACGCTCAGCAAGTAGTCAAGGACTTTGGCAACCTTCACGTGCTCAAGGGTATTGACCTGCAGGTTCCCACAGGCACTGTGACCACACTTATCGGTCCTTCGGGATCGGGTAAGTCCACATTCCTCCGCTGTTGCAACCACCTTGAAAAGGTGACCGCCGGCAGGCTCTACATCGATGGGCAGATCATCGGTTACAAGGAAAAGAACGGCACCCTGTACGAGATCACGGAGAAGGAAGCAGCCGCTCAGCGTGCCGGCATCGGTATGGTTTTCCAGAACTTCAACCTGTTCCCCCACCGCACCGCTGTGGAAAATATCATGGAAGCGCCCATGGTGGTCAAGGGTGTTTCTGAGGACGAGGCCAAGCAGCAAGCTATGGAGCTTCTCGACATCGTCGGTCTCGCCCACAAGGCCACGGCCTACCCGGCTCAGCTTTCCGGAGGGCAGCAGCAGCGCGTGGCGATCGCCCGCGCGGTGGCGATGAAGCCGAAGCTGATGCTGTTCGACGAACCGACCTCAGCTCTCGACCCCGAGCTCGTAGGTGAGGTACTCAACGTGATGAAGAAGCTCGCCGCCGACGGCATGACCATGCTCGTCGTCACCCACGAAATGGGGTTCGCCCGGGAGGTGGCCGATCAGGTCGTGTTCATGGCTGATGGAGTAGTCGTTGAAAAGGGCTCCCCCTCCGAGGTCATTGACCACCCACAGCACGAGCGGACCCAGCAGTTCCTCTCCACCCTTTTGAAGTAAATCCGCTCACGTACGCGCAGGATTCAGAGGGCTTTCGTCTCCCTGGAGTCAGAGGGTTCTCGTCTCCCCCGCTTCACGCGCATCAACAACCCCGCCACACAGCGTTTAGCACCTATGGGGCGGGGTTGTGCGTTGTGCGATTCCCAGCGAGCTGACCTGCCTTCGTGCGCCTGCTGGCCCATCTGACGCATCCCGGAGCGGGACAGTTGGCATCCCTCTCGCCGGACGACACCCCCGCCCGGCAGTCGTTTGGGTTCGCGTTCATCACCCCACCGAGAACAACCTGAGTAGTGTTGAGCGATCTTTTCGCGCCCAGCGGATGGTAGCTGAGCCTACAACTCCCCGCGTTTGCGCTCTAGCGCAGCGATAACATTATCCGGAAGCATTCCTGTCACATCACCACCGAGAAGAGCTACCTCCTTGGCAATTGACGAGGAAATGTACCCGTAAGCGGGCGTAGTCAAGAGAAAAAACGTCTCTACACCTGTCAGTTTGCTGTTTGCCTGAGCCATCGGCTTTTCATACTCGTAGTCCAGGCCTGAGCGCAAACCTTTCACCATCGCGGTGATGTCGTGCGTTGTGGTGTAGTCCACGAGGAGCCCCTCCCAGTGGTCCACGGTCACGTTGGGGAGCTCGTGAACGCACTCGCGGATCAGGTTCATCCGCTCCTCTGGGGTAAACATCGCCTTCTTCGACTTATTCACCGTAACCAGAACGACGACGTGGTCGAACTGGGCCGCAGCTCTCTTTATGATGTCCAGGTGCCCAAGTGTCACCGGGTCGAACGACCCCGGGCAGCACACGGTAGTCATAGAACGGCTTATCCTTCCGTCTTGTGGTACACAGCCATATCGAAACGAGTCGTGCCGTACGTCCGCTTCTTTAGTTTCTGGGTCGTGGGGTGGAAATCATCCGGCCACGTTGGCTCAGGCGAGTCAGTTGAACGCTCAAAAACGACAACTGCCTCGTCACGAAGCAATGGACGAAGTGCCTCTACAATCTCGTCGACTGTCTCAGGTGCGAGATCATAGGGAGGATCAGCGAGCACCATATCGAAATGCTCCCGCGGCGCGGAAGCGACATAGGTAGAAGCCTTCGTCTCTTCAACAAACACACCGTTGATACCGACAGCTTTCGCATTGTCTCGGCAGATGGCGGCGGCTTTGGGATTCGACTCCACGAGCACGACCATCTCCGCACCTCGTGATGCGGCTTCCAAGCCGAGAGCCCCGGAACCTGCAAATAGGTCGAGGACACGTCGGTGAGCGAAACCGAAGCGCACGTCGAGGGAAGAAAACAGCCCCTCTTTAGCACGGTCGCTCGTAGGGCGCGTACCCTCCTCAGGAACTTTTAGCTTCCTGCTGCGCGCTAGACCAGCGATAATCCGTGCCATCTACGCACCTTCGCCTTCGCTGAGGGTCAGAAGCACGTCCCCACCGGACACATCCGAGTAATCCGCTACGTGAATCGAGGAGATGACGCCGGGCCCCGGCGCGACAATGGGTGCCTCCAGTTTGACTGCTTCCACAGAGGCGAGTGTGTCCCCCACCTTCACGGTCTGTCCTTCGGTCACACTGAAGTGCACGATACCGGCAAATGGTGCGCAAATTTCCATGGCGCTAAGTCTAATCGGTCACACGCCGAAGCGCGGAACCGCTAGGACTTCTCCAAATATTCGGCGACATTGGAGCCGATATCTGCGACGAGTTCCTCTGCCAGAATGCGATCCGCGTGGACAAGCTCGTCGGCGTGTTTGTTTGCGTGCTCGATGAGTTCGCCGTCACGGACAAAGCTCAGCAACCGTACCTGTTTCCGACTGCCGGACTGTGATGTGCCAATTATGTCGCCTTCTTGCCTGGTTTCCAGGTCGAGTGTGGCCAAGGTGTAGCCGTCATTTGTGTTAGCGATAGCGCATAACCGGGCATATTGCTCGGAATCGGGTAGCGCAAGAGTGTGGAAAAGACACCACGATTCATATCCTCCACGCCCGATACGGCCTCGCAACTGATGAAGCTGGCTCACCCCAAAGTTCTCTGATTCTCTCACCATCATGATGGTGGCGTTGGGCACGTCGATGCCGACCTCGATGACCGTAGTTGAGACAAGGATGTCGATCTGACCCTTGCCGAAGGCAGTCATGATTTCCTCTTTATCGTCCGGATGGAGCTTGCCGTGGAGGAGTGCAACGGCTAGATCTGGGTAAATCTGCCCTTCTAAGAGCTCATACACCTCTTCGACGCCTCCTGGCCCGTCGATCCTAGGGCAGACGATGAAAGCTTGGTGGCCCTGTTGGACTTCCTCCCGGATGCGTTCCCACGCACGGTTCATCCACGCATCGTTGCCCTCGAATACGACAGCAGAGCGTATCGGTTTTCGTCCACCAGGAAGTTCTGTGAGAAGGGAGACCTCCAAATCTCCAAAAGCGGTAATCGCGATAGTACGGGGAATCGGTGTTGCTGTCATAGCGAGCAGATGCGGAGTAATGCCGTTAGTCCCCCTGTTCCGCAGCATATCGCGCTGCTCCACACCAAAGCGGTGCTGCTCATCCACGATCACCATGCCGAGATCGAAGAACTCGACCGTATCTTGGATAAGCGCGTGCGTGCCGACGACAATATCTGCTTCTCCGGAGATCGTTTTGAGCAGCGCATCCTTCTTCTGCGCCACTGTCATCGATCCCGTGAGGCAAACCACACGCGCGGGAACAGCCCCGAGAAGCTGGGTCAGCGACCGTGCGTGTTGCTGTGCGAGTACCTCGGTGGGAGCAAGAAAAGCGGTCTGGCGGCCGGCATCAATTACTTGCAACATGCTGATGAGTGCGACGACGGTCTTCCCGGATCCGACCTCTCCTTGGAGAAGCCGAGACATCGGTGTTGGTTTTGCTAGATCGCTGGAAATCTCCTGGACAACGGACTGCTGTCCATCGGTGAGTGTGTAGGGAAGACTCTCGATGAATTGTTGGCGGCGAGAGCCGCCATCGTCGAGGGGTGCGCACGGGTGCGCGCGACGATGCGACTGATCGTCGCGAAGCAATGCCATTACGAGCGAAAGGCTAAGGGCCTCGTTGTACCGAGCGCGCTGCTCGCACGCATAGGGAGACACTGTGCTGGGAACATGCATGCCGCGCAGCATCGTGTCAAAGTCCACCATCTCCTCCGGCGGGGTGCCGAGAGGTTCAGAAATATGCGGTGTTTGCCGTAACACTTCGGAGGTGGCAGCCCACATCCGCATCGAGGGAAAGCTGGACGTACCCCGGTAGATCGGTGTCCATGGAGAAGCAGTGAGCCGACGAAGGATCCCCTCCGCGTCCGGGTATTTCGATAACTCCTTAATCTGACCTGTGCCCTTGTGAGTGGAGTTGAGTACAAGGAATCCGGGGTGAGATAGCTGGGGTTTGCCTTGGTAGGACTTCACCTTTCCTGTCACCAACACACGGGATCCCTCGATGAGCACGTGGGATAAGTATGCCGAGTTGAAGAACACGCAGGTGACCTCTACCCCACCGTCATCAACTGTGACGTGGAAGATCTTCATCCCTTTGCGGGTGGTTGTGGACCATGTCCGGGTGATGGTGCCGATGGCGGTGACGATGTCACCGTCCTGGGCACCAATGAGCGCTGTTCCCTGAGCTGAATCGATGTACCGGCGCGGGTAATTGAGAAGAAGCTCAGGAACACTCGTTATTCCGAAATTCTTTTTCAACGCGCGACACTCTGTGGCCGGTAGCAGGTCTGTCAGTGGACGCGAGTCCTTCCAACCCAACACGAGTCATTCCACCCCGATCTCAAAAAATGTATCGCTTTCGTGTGTGACCAGATCAGCGGGAACGGCGGATACACACGCAGCAACCTTTTCCTGATCCAGCTCCTGTATGGGGCCGATGATAGTCACAACCTCTGCTGTGGTGCTAGCACACTCGTTGATTGCCTGACAGACCGCAGCTTCGGGCGTACTCGCCACGATGTCGTCGTGTCCAATAACATGGACGCGCCACGAGCCCGTCGTGGAGTTTTCTTTTTGCGCCACGTCTGCGGGTTCCGCCACGTCTCGAGTAATTTCAGCCGATGCAACCTGCATCGCTGCCCGCTGCATCGTGTCGACAGCTTGGCTCCGAGGCAGTCGGGGATCAAACATGCTCACTGCGGCTACTGCCTCCACGAGGTTGTTTGTGTCGATAACCTCCGCTGTCAGTGGCAGAGATCGTGGAATAGGAAGACCACAGGACACGTACACCATCGCTCTTCCATGGTTGCGCGCCAAGGTTAACGCTTCAGGGAAGATGTCCTGGGCCTCCTCGGGTACGACGATATCCACCGCGGTATCCCGTGGATCTTCCGGCAGCGACTCGATACGTAGGTGGGTGACTGTTCCCCGAGTAAACGCCTCGGTGATAAGATCTCCTGCCCGGCGCGTATGCACGTGGATAGTTCCGCTCGTCGGGGTGTCTCGGGCGACCATGAAACTGTCCCCCTCGAACACAGTGATGTCTGTGTCAAAAGTTGGTGACTCGAAGTAGAACATCACCTCCAGGTAACTCCCGTTAACCTCAATGTCAGGAGCGATGTGTGCTCCGATACCACCAGCGAGGGCATCTCCCAAAGCGCCAAGAATGACGCATAATCCGCGCCCTCCCGCATCGACGACCCCCGCGCGTCTCAGTTCTGCTAGTTGGGATGGTGTTTCCGCGAGCGCTCGATTGGCCGCAGCGATCACGTGGCTTACCGTGGCACCGGGCTCCCGTGCAGCAGTGGCGGCTGCACGCAAAACAGTAAGCACCGTGCCTTCCTTCGGGTCGGCGATAGCCTGCGTCACGAGCTGCACAGCCGCTTCGAGGCTCGCCGCTACGTCGCTCATATCAGCGCTGGATCCAGACACACGCGCGAGTCCGCGGAAGACCTGCGACAAAACGACACCGGAATTGCCGCGTGCTCCACGGACAGCTCCGGTTGCCAAAGCCTGGGCGATGTGTTGGAAAGATACGCCCGAAGGAAGCTTCTCCGCTTCTTCCAGTGCCGCCTGCATGGTGTGAGCCATGTTCGAACCGGTATCGGAATCGGGTACAGGGAAGACGTTGAGGGCGTTGATCTCTTCACAGGCATCCTGCAGCGCGTTCGTCGCGAGCCGCGCCCATTGGACGAGCACGTCACCGGTAATCTCCATGACGCTCATTCTAGGGCAGGCGCCAGTCCACCGGGGTGGCCCCGAGCTCCTCCAGGATCTCGTTGGCTCGACTAAAAGGGCGGGAGCCGAAAAAGCCCCTCGACGCTGACAGCGGCGACGGGTGCGGTGAATTGATACACGGGGTATCTCCCAGAAACTTCTGAGCGGTCTGTGCGTCCCTTCCCCACAGAATCGCTACCAGGGGCCGATCTCGCTGGGCAAGGGCTCGGATGGCCTGCTCTGTCACGTGCTCCCATCCCCGGCCTCGATGGGAGGCCGGTTTACCTGGCTGTACGGTCAGGCACCGGTTGAAGAGAGCCACTCCCTGTTCGCACCACGGGCGCAGATCTCCATCCGTTGGCTTATCGCAATTGAGGTCGCTAGCCAACTCTGTGAAGATATTAGAGAGGCTCCGTGGAAGGGGCCGTACCCCTGGGCGGGTAGCAAAAGAAAGACCCATTGCGTGCCCCGGAGTGGGATAGGGATCTTGGCCAATGATAAGCACCTTTACCTGGTGGAATGGGTACGTGAAGGCGCGAAGAATATCGTCTCCTGGGGGCAGGTACCCACGCCCTGCGGCGACCTCCTCGCGGAGGAAAGCGCCCATTGCGTGGATTTCGTCCTCCACGGGTGCTAACGCCTCCTGCCAGCCATATTCGATTGGAAGACTCGATTCCATCAGTATGATTTCCACCCTTCTGTCCACGTGGGAGCCTCGCCACCGATGGTAACTGGATCGGTTCCTCTACGGATCACTCGGCCGATCTCACGGAATCCTGACACGTTCTCGCCGGTCGTTGTAGCAAGCAGCGTGTGATCCTCTCCGCCGGACAAAACCCACTTCCAGGGATCCGTTCCCAGCACCTCTGCCGCGCGAAGAAGGCGATGATCGGGCTCGATGGCGGCGGGATTGAGCTCAATCGTCACCGCCGAACGGTCTGCGATCGTAGTGAGATCTGTGATGAGACCGTCAGAGTTATCTGTCATGGCGGTAGCTCCCGTGGCGCGAGCGACGACACCCCGGTCTGGCATCAGAGGTGGCGTGCAGTGGGCGCGGACAAGCTTGAGAAATTCCACGGGTACATGGTCGCGCCCAAACTTCTTCAATAGGTCAAGTCCAGCTGCCGAATACCCGATACAACCGCAAGCGATAACGCTTTGACCTGGTCGTGCACGGTTGAGAGACAGTGGTGGCTGACTTCCACCCAGTGAGCCCACTGCGGTGATTGATAAGACAATAGAGTTCCCTGCGGTGAGATCGCCACCTACAAGTTCCGCAGAAAACTCTTGGATCCGTTCATAAATCCCACGGGCGATTCCCGTAACGAGGCTGAGCCGTGTGCTTGGCGGTGCCGAAAGCGCCATGAGAACAGCGATCGGGCGGGCTCCCATCGCCTGAATATCCGCGAAGTTCTGTACAACGGCCTTGTGCCCGATCTCCTCTGGTGTCGACCAGTCGAGCTTGAAGTGTCGATTTTCTACCAACATGTCTGTGGTCACCACCGTGCGAGTATTCGGAGGACCGATGGTGAGAACAGCGGCATCATCTCCGTTAATCATGCTTGGGGCCACCTCTTGGATGGCCGCGATCACTCCCTTTTCCCCTATCTCTGCAAGGGTCGGTGTGTTTAGGCGCTCGTTAGTCACACCGGCTACCCTAGTGCCTATGGAACGCAAAAACACCCCTATGGTGATCGCTCTCGTGCTTGCCTTGGTATTTGTCCTCGCCGTCGTCTTCGGCGCTAAATTCGTGTATTCCAAGGCTGCCAGTGGCCCCACGGTGGTCACTGACCTCGGCTACGAGGAGGCGGACTCTGCTGAGTGCCAGAGCTTTGTCGACGCTCTGCCGAACAAGGTCGGCACGTTCAAGCGCGTTCCTATCGCTGACCCAGCCCCCTCCGGCGCTGCAGCGTATAAGCACGGCCTCGAAGACGAACTTACGATCCGCTGTGGCGTGCCTACCCCGGACTACGCGTCGCAAGCCGATTCTGTGACAGAAAACTCCGGTGCCCAGTGGCTCAGAATTAGCGATAACTCCGGAAATGCCACGTGGTTCACGCTTGACACCACCCCAGCGGTAGCTGTGACTGCGCCGGAGGGTAGCAAGGCGAAAAAGGTGACAGGTGGCCTGGACGAGGCTATCGGCACACTCTCGCACCACGAGATTGACCTTCCTGCTACACCACTCGAACGCATCGATGCGTCCGCTGCAAATGAGACAGAGTCCTGCTCCGTACTTAACTTGCCTGAGAAGTATGGCGACCACGTCCTAGCTGGGCGTCCAGATTCCCCCACCGGTTCGTGGCTTTATACCTCCGACACCCGCAATCCCATCGAAGTCCGCTGTGGAGTGTCGATGAGCCCTGAATACGCCGCTGGAGCGCGATTGACGCAGCTCGACGGCCGCCCCTGGTTCACTGATTCCTCCGGCCTACGCTGGTGGTCCATGGGGACACCCACCGTAGCCGTATTTGCGCCCCTTGATTTGGCCGAGAACGTCCTCGCCGATGTCTCCCGCCAGATCGGTCCTGTCGAGGACGCAGGAGACTCCGCTCCTTCGCAGGACACGGCCGACGCTCAGAAAGCGCAGTAACCGCACGCTGAATGCCACGGCGCGGGAGCGAGAACTGCACGCACATATCGTCGAAAAGAAAAAGGGCCAGCCGACCTTTTTCCTTTTTACCCTGAATGTCTAGCACGCAATTCGGCAGCCCCTTGTCGTTTCTGCGACCACATGAGCTAGCACCCGAGAACATCCGTGTACGGAATTGCTGAGGCGGGATTGTTCCTCCACCGCAAATGCGATCGCAATCGCGATTGCGACCGCCATCGCGGTGATTGCGGTGATCGCCGTGAAAATGCAGCCCCCCAGCTGTGCTTGCGCCTACTTAGATTTTGTGGCCAGTGCCTGCTCTATCAGGATGCGGAGGAGATCCCCATAGCTGATGCCTTCTGCCTGGAAGACCTGCGGGTACATTGAAATCGGGGTGAAGCCGGGAAGCGTATTGATCTCGTTGATCACTGGGCCGTGCTCGGTGACGAAAAAGTCGACTCGGGCGAGCCCATTGCAGTTCAGAGCCTTAAAGGTCTGCACCGCGATCTCCTTGACACGCGCGGTTTCCTCTTCACTCAGCCGCGCCGGGATGTGCGCAGAAACCTGGCCATCGAGGTACTTCGCTGAAAAGTCGTAGAAGCCAGCCTCACCATCCTCTGTGCCAATGAGCTCCGCAGGTGCCGCTGCGACAACGCGTCCATCCGGGTACTCGAGAACACCACATTCAACCTCGATGCCCTTGATTTCTTCCTCAATGATGACCTTGGGGTCGCTTTCTCGCGCAAGGCGAATAGCCTCATCGATACCGGACACATCCTCAACACGGGAGATGCCGATGGAAGAACCACCGCGGGCGGGCTTGACGTATACGGGGAAGTTCAGGGTACCGGGGATGAACTCCTCTCCTCCTTCGAGTACAAGGTCTTTGCCGATCGGGAGTCCAGCGAGTTTACACAATTTCTTTGTGTACTGCTTATCCATCCCGCACGCGGAGGCAAGAACTCCATTGCCCACGTACGGAACGCCGGAGAGCTCAAACAGACCCTGGATAGTTCCATCCTCGCCATTGAGACCGTGCAGCACGGGGAAGATGACATCCACAGTCGCGAGGACCTCACTCGTCTCCAGGAGCCGGATTTCGTTTTTATGCAGGAACACCTCGCGTTCGACGGTAACTTCCGGGAGCGTTTCTGTCATGTGCCGAGGATCCCCCGTTGTCCACGTGCCATCGCGGGTAATCCCAACGGGGAACACGTCGACATCGTCGAGATGATCCATAATAGCCCGTGCAGAGATGCACGAAATGGAGTGTTCGGTGGACTTACCACCGTAAATAACGGCAACTGTGGTCACTTGTTTTACTCTGCCTTCTTCGACCGGCCCATGAGGGCTGTAATCATTTCATCAACGCTTACTGCATTGTGGCACACGCCGTACACCGCCTGTGTGATGGGCATCTCCACGCCGTGATCCTCCGCTAGGTGGTACACGGATTCTGACGATATTACTCCCTCAGCTACTTGCCCATGCGTCGCCTTGGCAGCATCTTCCAGGCTATCGCCACGCCCCAAACGCTCGCCGAAGGTTCTATTCCGCGACAACGGCGAATTGCACGTGGCCACGAGGTCCCCGAGCCCCGCCAAACCTGCGAACGTGCGGGCATCTGCACCAAGCTCAACTCCCAGTCGTGTGATTTCTGCGAGGCCTCGCGTAATAAGTGTGGCGACAGTGTTTTCGCCTAGCCCCTTACCCACAGCCATACCGCAAGCGAGTGCGATGACGTTCTTACATGCGCCTCCCAGCTCCGCCCCGATGACATCGGTCACCGTGTACGGACGGAAGTACGGGGCACTCACTGCTGCTTGGATGACCTTGGCATGCGAGTGGTCGGAGCACGCGATCACCGTGGCAGCCGGCTGTTCCATCGCGATCTCGCGGGCCAGGTTGGGTCCTGACAGGACCGCAATCTTGTCACTAGGGTGTCCGGTCACGGTGGCGATGACCTCGCTCATCCGCAGGCCTGTCCCGTGCTCAACGCCTTTCGCAAGCGAAAGGATGAGGGTGCTCGTACCTAGGAAGGGGGTCCACTGCTCGAGGTTTCCTCGTAGGCTTTGCGACGGCACACCCAGAATAACGATGTCTGCACCCGTGGCCGCCTCCTCTGCCGACGACGTTGCCGTGACTGAAGGTGGCAGCGTGAGCCCCGGAAGGTAGTCGCTGTTCTCACGCGTAATCTGGATCCTCCGGGCAGCGTCTTCCCTCCTCGCCCAGAGGGTCACCGTGTTGCCAGCATCGGCTGCAACCTTTGCCATTGTTGTCCCCCAACTACCGGCACCCATGACTGCGACGTGCATTAAACATGTTCCTTTCAACAGTTCTTGTTGGATTAAGGGTAACTTAAAAGACATGTCCAAGTCACCACACGAACAAGACAAAGACAAAGCAAACTCACTTTACGTCACCGGCCGCTTTCAGCAGATCCCCCCAAAGCCAGGTAAGGACGCGAAGCGGCCTACCCTAGCCGCCGGTGCGGTGCTCTGGAAAGGCGATGTCGACGACCCACGCGTCGCGATTATTCACCGCCCCTGCTACGACGACTGGTCCCTGGCCAAGGGAAAGCTGGACCCAGGCGAGTCCCTTCCAGTCACGGCGATTCGAGAGATCTTCGAGGAAACCGGGTACACCGTGCGACTCGGGAAACTCCTGGGCAACGTCAGCTACCCTGTTTTGGACCGCACCAAGATCGTCTACTACTGGACGGCTAAGGTTCTCGGCGGTCATTTCACACCCAACGATGAGGTCGATGAGCTGCGGTGGGTCACGCTGGAGGAAGCGAAGGAACTTCTCACGTACGAGGTGGACACACACGTCTTAGAAAAGGCAGACAAGCGGTTCCACCTCCCCGCCGAGTCCCGGATTCTCCTTGTCCGTCATGCCAAGGCGCACGACCGGCGGAAGTGGGCTGGCGACGACAATCTGCGCCCGCTGGAGAAGAAAGGCCTGCGTCAGGCCGAGATGCTTGCTCCGCTCCTTCTCGGCTTCCGCCCCGAAAAGGTGTATTCCGCCGTTCCAGATCGCTGCCAATCCACTGCTGCCCCGATTGCGGAAGAAGTTGGCGTATCTGTCATCGTCGACCCGCTGCTTGGCGACGATGCCCAGCCCGATGAAGCAATCGCACGTTTCGACGAGATCATCGCCGACGGCGGTGTCTCCGTCGTTGTTTCCCAGGGTGAGCGAATCCCAGCGTTGTTGCAGCATTACTCCGACACAGGACGCCTACCCCTACCGATGGATGAAGTGAAATGCAAGAAAGGGTCAGTGTGGGTGCTGTCGTTTAATGATGGCCAACTCACTGGAGCCGACTATTTGGCGAGCGCCCTCCCAGTGAAGTAAAAGCCACAGAGGATACAAAGAGGATATACGTCCGGGGCTCTCGGACACGTCCAATCAGAAAGCACAAAATCCGCTCTAAGGGGTTATCCCCCTCAGAGCGGATTTTTGCAATCATCACCCAGTGACGGCCGTCGTGTCACAGGGCATCCCGCCGCACTATGCGGCAAGTTCGAAAAGGAGCGTACGGACAAGAGCGTCGATCTCTCGTGCAGCCTCTCGCATCGCGGCTAGGCCTTTACCTGCCGGGTCGTCAACATTCCACTCCACATAGCGCACTCCAGGCAGGTTAGGAGACTCCTCCACGCCGAGTAGGACGACGACATCAGAGAAGTGCACGGTGCGCGGGGTGTCATCCTTCTCATAAAGGACACCGCCGGAGACACCCATCTCGTCCAGAACCACCAGAACATCCGGATCCACCGGGGCACGCCCCTCAACTCCCACAGTTCGGATGAACAGATGGTCACCCGCGTAGTAGCGCGCCAGAGCGTACGCCAGCTGCGCTCGCGCGGAGTTGTGTTTGGAGGCAAAAAGCACCTCCTTGCGGACAGTTCCCATCGATTCAAGCGTTTCTCGGGCTTCGCGTTCAACGAGCACAGGGATGAACGTTTCAATGCGCGCATCTTCGCTGACATCAGAAATCGCTGAATCTACGACATCATCAATGACGTCGGACTCCACAGATCCCCCGTAGTAGCGGTGCATATCTTCTCGGACGATGCGAAAACGATCGACAAGCTGTGCGGTCATTTTTCTTCCTTCCACTACGCGCCAGTTTCCCTATCGCGTATTCTTTCGTTTCCCTTTTGTTAACTTGTTGTTAACCTTACCGGAATATTCATTACCCGGCAAGAAAGACACGCTCAGAGATTCTTTTAGGTACTTACTAACGGAACCGCAGCGCCGAAAGAGCCCAAACGACGCCACATTTTGCGGTAAAGATATTCACTTTCCGTTTACCTTGAGGATCAAAAAATGGATGCCTCAGCTTCAGCTGAGGCATCCATTTCCTATCCGGCTCTTATCCGGCGCTTATTCGGCCGAAGTATCTCTTCGGCCTTTTATCCAGTTATATTGCGATTGTGTAGCTCTGCAGATATGAAGCTCCGCGGAGCGCCATCTCACAGGGTTGTGGGCTTGAAGTCTGGGCGGGCCTTTTCATACTCACTGATATCATCCTCGTGAGCGAGGGTGACAGAAATATCATCAAGCCCTTCAAGCAGACGATGCTTTGTTTTTTCATCGATATCGAACGGCAGGACATACTCCCCCGCTTTTACTGTCTGGTCCTCCAAATTGACGGTGAGCTGCAGACCGGGAGTTTCCTCCATGAGTTTCCACAGCAGCTCGATATCGTCTTGCGACATGAGTCCAGCTACGAGACCTGCCTTTCCGGAATTTCCGCGGAAGATGTCAGCGAAACGAGACGAGAATACAGCTTTAAACCCGTAATCCATGAGCGCCCAGACGGCATGTTCACGGGACGATCCGGTGCCAAAATCAGGGCCCGCGACGAGCACTGAGCCATTTTTGTATTCCTCTTGGTTAAGGACAAAGGCGGGATCCTGACGCCAGGCCGCGAAGAGGGCATCATCGAAACCCGTGCGCGTGACTCGCTTGAGGTAAACAGCTGGGATGATCTGGTCAGTATCAACGTTCGATGATTTGAGCGGCACTCCAACACCGGTGTGAGTGACAAACTTTTCCATGAGTGTTTCCTTTTACGTTCTCAGTAGTTTTCAGGTTTTATGCCATCGCTGGAGCGAGGTCTGCGGGGGAAGCGAGATGCCCTGCAACCGCCGTCGCAGCCGCAACCGCAGGACTGACCAGGTGGGTGCGCCCACCCTTACCCTGACGTCCTTCGAAGTTACGGTTCGAAGTGGAGGCGCTTCGCTCACCGGGAGCCAGCTGGTCAGGGTTCATCCCGAGGCACATAGAACAACCAGGCAGACGCCATTCAGCCCCGGCATCCAAAAAAACCTGATCCAACCCTTCCTTCTCAGCTTCCAATTTCACCCTGTAGCTTCCGGGAACGACAAGCGTCCGAGTGTTCACGCTGCGCCCCTTCATCACACGCGCAGCAGCCCGCAGATCCTCGATGCGCCCGTTTGTGCAGGAACCAATAAAGACAGTGTCGATAGCAACCTCTCGCATGGGAGTCCCCGGTGTCAGCCCCATATACTCCAGTGCCTTCGCTGCGCTTGCCTGTGCTTCATCACCAGAAAAGTCCTCCGGGCTCGGCACGCTCGCGGCGAGAGGCACACCGTGTCCGGGGTTGGTTCCCCAGGTAACAAAGGGGGTGATGGTGGAGCCATCAATGTCTACGACAGTGTCGAACTCAGCTCCCTCGTCAGTGACAATGGACCGCCAGTATTCGACCGCCTTGTCCCACTGCTCGCCCTTCGGTGCGTGATCCCGGCCTTTGAGGTATTCAAAGGTGGTTTCGTCAGGGGCAATCATGCCCGCGCGCGCTCCCGCTTCAATTGACATGTTGCACACCGTCATGCGCTGTTCCATCGTCAATTTACGAATGGCGGAACCACGGTATTCGATGATGTGCCCTTGCCCGCCCCCGGTACCAATCTTGGCGATAATCGCCAGGATCAAATCCTTCGCGGTCACACCGTCTGCGAGCTCACCAGACACATTGACTGCCATCGTTTTCAGGGGTTCGATCTGCAGCGTCTGAGTTGCAAGGACGTGCTCGACCTGCGACGTGCCAATGCCGAAGGCAATCGCACCAAACGCACCGTGCGTAGACGTGTGAGAGTCACCGCACACGACGGTCATACCCGGCTGCGTGAGGCCCAGTTGCGGGCCTACAACGTGAACGATTCCCTGCTCTTTATCCCCCATCGAGTGCAACCGGATACCGAATTCCTCGCAGTTCTTCCGCAACGTTTCAACTTGCGTCCGAGATACTGGATCGGTGATCGTGGTGGCATCGGTCGGTACGTTGTGGTCCTCTGTCGCGATCGTCAAATCTGGACGACGGACTTTGCGACCCACCAAGCGAAGACCGTCGAAAGCCTGCGGGGAAGTCACCTCATGCAGGAGGTGAAGGTCGATGTAAATGAGCCCTTCAGCAACCTGATGAGCTTTCCAGACCTTCTCTGCCATTGTTAACGGTTTCAAAACTAGCCTCCCACAGAATGGAATGTTAATATCGTGTCATGGGACAGTATAACACTGGCAAAAGCGGCATTAAGGTTCTGGATAGAACGTTGTCCATCGTATGGGCCGTTGCGGAAGGACCGCACTCTCTAACCGAACTGTGTGACATCACCGGTTTACCACGCGCCACGGCTCACCGCCTGGCTACCGCACTTGAAGTGCACTCGATACTAGCTCGCTCCACTGACGGAAAATGGGTAATCGGCCCGGCACTGACCGCGTTGGCTTCCGGCTCCACCGATAAGCTTATCGACGCTGCAGTGCCCATTATGACCACCCTCATGGAGGACACGGGAGAATCCGTGCAGCTCTACCGGCTCACTGGGATGCAACGCACGTGCATCGCCGCACAAGAACCACCCTCAGGCCTCAAATACACCGTCCCCGTTGGCGCACGCATGCCTCTGACCGCTGGTAGCGCTGCCCGCGTGTTCGTAGCTTTCTCCGGCCCAACCCTCCGCGACCGTATCCTCAAGGATGCTGTTTATACGGAGGAAACTGTGGACAAAGTTCGTGAGCAGGGCTGGAGCGATTCTAAAAATGAACGTGAGAAGGGGTTGGCCAGCGTCTCCGCACCCGTGTTTAACCCCACTGGAGATCTCGTTGCTGTCCTTAGCTTGTCCGGGCCATCAGAACGATTCGACGGAAAACAGTTCATTGCCCCGTTACGCGACGCAGCCCGATCGCTCGGTGCCCTGCTCTAAGAGCACGTCAACCGCCCCCGTTCAGTCTTTTACAGCGTGACCAGACCACATTGACTTGGGTTTAATCCGCTAAGTCTTAGAGTGAAACCTGGGAGGCAAGGATAAGCCTGTTGCGGGTGTGCGTACCGGACGGACTGGGCCATCTTACTCGTCTGCCAGCAGCAGGCAATTTTTCCATCAAAGTGTCACGAGCCTGTTCCTTCATACTTTCTCCACGCCTGCACACTCCAGTCCCCGTCCGCAGAGCCACTGTCGAACCAAGGCGACTTTGGCGAGGATCCAGCACTGTGCTCCGCCGCCGAAGGTGGTACGCCGACAGCTAAGCCACCTCCTAGTTCGGTGGCCCTAGTTCGGTGGCCACGGTCTACGGTTAGACTACAAATCCATGCCGACATCCAGGAGCAGCGTCCTAAGTCACCATCCACGGTCAGCGTACAAGATCAGCGTGCAGATAAAGCGTCACTGCGTTTTGGCCACTATCACTCAGCCAGTACCCTGCACCAGTGCACAACTATCTAATTTATTTTCTTTGCGTGTTTCATTGCACTCTCCTCGCCCTCCGCGCGATTGAATTGTTTCGTTGCACACTCTGGGTCGTACAAAACCGTCGGTCTTACCAGCTCCGCATACGGCTCACTCAGATCTCCCCCCTCCATACTGGATCCCCTCTATATTGGATGAATGCCGCATTCGGTTAGAGTAAACACCGCTTGCCTTATATATACCGATGTTTACCTCGATCGGGCTACAACCTCCCTAGCATGGACATAAAAGCATGGACTTAACGGTTTTATGTCCATGACTTCTTGGACTCGGAGTCCAGTGACTTTATGGACTCGGAGTCTTTGGTCTCTTTGGACTTGGAGTCCATGGTGTTTTTGGTAGCCGTCAACGATTCTGGCCCACAGGTAGTCAGGGTCGATGGGGTGGGTCGGTGGGGCCGCATGCAGCAGGCTGTTCCAAGCCTGTTCGGGTGTGATGTGCATCTTCCCGCAGACAAGACTCTGGTGTATGCGTTGGGTGTTATAGAACTGGCGGAACTGTGTCAACAGTTGTCTCACGTGCGTCAGCATTGTGGGTTGTCGTGCGTCTAAAAACCTCGTCAAGGTTTTGTGGGAGCGTTCATCTTTGCCTTGTGCTGTGGGCGCGAATCCGGCTTTAGCCGCAACGCCCTTTTGGGCCAACCACAGCTCTGTGGAGGACAATCTGCCCCAGTGATAGGTGGCAAAGGCATCCCCATTATCTGACAGGACCTCCTGTGACAACCCGTACGTATCGAAGGCAGCTGCAAGGACAAAGCGTGCGTCGTTGCCGTTTTCGGCAGCAGGAAACGCTTGGGTGCCCACATCAAATCGGCTGGCATCATCAATAACCTGATACACCGCGATCTGGGTATGGTCATGATCAAACAGTCGGTACACCAACCCGTCGATCTGCCACAGCTCGTTCACCTTGTCGCGAGTAAAACCACCTGTACGAGCTACGGAGTCGTTTCCTGGTGTTAGCCTCAACAACACCAACCTCACGCAACCAGCACGCAATGGTTGACCGCCCTGGCGGGTCTTGGATCCCCAGATCATCGATCAGGTAGTACTAGATTGACCACGGCCCGTAGTCCCACCCCTGACTCTTTAACGTTGCGCGGGATTCAATCACCAACTGCCGTATCTGGCCATCGTGGCATCTCTTCGGGTTTTTCGGTGCCGTACTGTCCGGCAAGATGCCAGATCTACCACGTTCAGCGATACGCTTTTTTATATTGAAGTACGTCTGCTTAGAAAACCGTTATCCTTGCAGAACTGCTTGATCGTGATCCCGCTTGCAACCGGATCGAAATCAGCGATTATCTTTTTGAGATGGGATGAAATTGCCATCCCAAAATAGTGACCTCACCACGTCCAAAAAGTCAGTAGACACCACAGCATGGACTTAACGGGGGCTACCCAGCCTGGACTTAACGGGGGACTCCCCAGCATCGTACGCGCACGGAATGCGCAGGGAAAGGAAGGACAAAAGTGCAAAACAAGGAACTAAGCAAAAGAATAAGGGTCGCGAATCCCAAAAGTGTGATTCCCCTTCAAACAAACCAGAAGATGAGTTACGCCCCGTAGTAGCCATGACCATGCGTGGCTGTCAATCTTTCAAGAGAAGTTGTTACAATAGGCCTTCCAAGAGAAGTTGTTACAATAGGCGGGAGCAGGAAATAGTGAACCAGTGTCCGCTCTCGCGAGAGACGAGAACCACATTATTAACGAGGAATATCAGTGAATCTTTACCGTAGTAGAGGCAAAACAGAGGCACGGGGTCGCGTCATTTCAGCAGGTTATGAAATCGTTAGCAACCGTGGCTTTAATAATCTCAGCCGGGAAAAAATCTCCCTCATTTCCAAAATTAGTGAAGAGGACATCTCGGAATTTTTCCCTACCGACGATAACCTCAAGCAAGTCCTACAATCCGAGCTTGATGCCACCATCATCCGTTTTGCCGACTACGAACTAGGGAAGCTCCCAGAGGATGCCTCAACTCTGGACAAGCTCAAGGCCACCGGCCGAGCCTACTTCTCGTTCTCACAGGAAGCTCCGGATATCTTCGGTGCGTTTATCTCCGCACCGATGAATATCGACCTTCCCGAAGGTTTCGAAGGCAATTTCAATGACTTACTCATGCGGCCGACCGTCACCCGGGCTCTCGGCTACATCCGGGACCTTATCGAGGAACTCGACGGACCCAAGGATTCGAAGTTCCTCCTTGAGATTGCTCTCACCGCTTATGCCACGATTCACGGCATTACCCACCTTTGCACCTTCGGTATCTGCAGGCTCTTCAGCCCGGTAGCCAAGAAGCAGCTGCTGCAGGGCTCGCTGGAATCTCTGACCGCAGGTATAGTCCGCTCGATCAAGAATAAGGGCGCAACTGAGCTCAACCCAAAGCAATTGGGTGGCAATGTTCCGTTTAATGCGGTGCCTAAGGCTCCGGAGTTCCCCCGCAACAACGACGATGAGAAGCAAATCGCAATGTACCGCGGTCTCATCGACCTCGTGTGGGATCTCGGTCAGTCCAATGTTGATCTCAGTCGCGTCGCACAGTACGCAAATCTCCCCAAGAACGATGTTCTCCGCTTGGCCGACGGAGCCGATAAGCTCGTAAAAGAGGTCGAGGACTACCTGGATAACCAGGATCAAGGATTTATCGGCGCCCAGTGCTTCTCCCTCCCCGGTGGGTCGAACGCATTCTCCTACCTCAAGGCGGCAGGATTCGGGTACGTCTCTTTCGCATTGCACGATCCGATCGGCTGGAACGTTCTCATCGAAATTGCCTCCGGTGCCATCGTGCCCACCGATTTTGACAACTTTGACCAAAGCGAACGCATGGGGGTCGCTTTCTCCTTCCTCGTGGAGTTGACCAAGAAAGCTATCGAGAACTCGAACAATCCCCGCCAGGCGTGGATCCTTTACTCCCAGGTGTTTTCTGCGTGGGCATCGGCACACGGTCTCGCGCACCTCTTTTCCACCGGGTCTCTCAAGAATCTGGACGAGAAAGACAAGTTGGAATACCTTGGACCTGTCTTCGACATCGTTATTCAGGGACTTCTGAGCACCCTGAATATCGACTCGGTTGATGATTTGAAGGAGTAACTGGATTAACACAACCTAGGTCTGTTATATCCATGAACTTCTTGGACTCGGAGTCCAGTGACTTTCTGGACTCGGAGTCTTTGGTCTTTTGGACTTGGAGTCCATGGTGTTTTTGTACGTGGGCTAGTGCGGTGGTTTGTTGTTTCCTCGTCGTGATGGGCGTGGGCGGGACAGCTCTGGTTTGATGTGTGGGGGGTTGCCGGTGCCAGAAGCCTTCCACGTGACCGATATTGACTTGGCCTCCTGCAGGCCGGTGTTTTAAGACGATGGGCAGTGGGAACGCGAACAGGAGTTCACCATCGTGGTCGGTGAAGAATTCTGCGTAGTTGTTGTCGTCGACCGTGGTGTAGATTTTTCGGTTTTTAAACCGCAACCCGACGTAGAGACCATGTCCGCAAATACGCACCACTTTATCTGGTCATCGTGGCGTCTTTTGGGTTTTTCGGTGTTGTACTGTCCGGCAGGATGCCAGATCTACCACGTTCGGCGATACGCTTTTTGATATTGAAGTACGTCTGCTTAGAAAAACCGTTATCCTTGCAGAACTGCTTGATCGTGATCCCGGATCGAAATCAGCGATTTTCTTTCTGAGATGGGATGAAATTCCCATCCCAAAATAGTGGCCTCACCAAGTCCAAACAGTCAGTAGACACCACGTACAAAAAGTCACTGGACTCCGAGTCCAAAAACTACTGGGACATAACAAACATAACCTAGAACAGGCTTCCTACCACGCGGTAGGAAGCCTTTCTTCTGTTGCGGAAGCGTTGTCCGCACTAATGGTACCTGCAGTTCGGCGGGATCCCCCTCATAATAATGAACTATGGAGACAATGCAAGGGCTGTGCCCCACTCACGGGATGTTTTCGCCTCTGGGGAAGGTACAGTCCCCTTTTTTCGGACAGTTGCTGTAGTATTTCTCTGCCTCACGCGTCTCAGTGTGTACATAGCGAGGGGACGCGGTATGACTTCATGCCCATGAGGCGGCTTTCAGGGGTCCTGGGTGCCAAATCAATGGCCACAGTGGCATGGTTGAGACTACCACTCGGTAGCCTCATCCCCCTAGCAGCCGGAATCTCCGTTCATTAGCCTACGAGCGAGGAACCGCCTCTGTATGCGAGACTCACCGCTTGCGGTGGCCATGCGAGCACCCTATAAGGCTATTGGCGCCACCCCATGGCACGAAGATACGTAGTGGCTCCAGCATTAGTGGTGAAGCGGTTGACAAGGAGCCGAGGCCTGCGACGCAGTTCCTCAAAGACTTTGGGGCGCGATTCCATGTGGAACTTGTTGATGAACGATGCTTCGTTCTCGTTTGCACCTGGCGCAGCGATCCACGCCGCACCGTCGTTCTGCGCCTTATAGTTCTTTACGCTTTCCAAACACGCTTCAAGTGAGTAATCAAGGAAGAATGCTCCATCGCTTGCATCAAGGAGCTTACCGAGAACGTTAAGATAGGTACCGCTAATGATCCAACGACCATCCGCCATGGCCTCATCGACCCTGGCGAAAAAGGTGTCGTCTCCAACGTATGTGCCGTCGTCGTTCCAGTAGAGTGTATCCAGATGTGTCTCTGGCAACCCAGAGACGCTGGAAAGTGCGGTGCTAAACGCCCGCTTACCGGATCCCGGCGAGCCGATGACGACAAGTTTATCCATTCTCGTCATAACTCCCATCTTAGATCCTATAAGGATGTAATGGTTACAGAACTTTTAACATGATTGAAATCACGTTCTTTCGCAAAATTACTCGCCCTCAAATCTACATCATTTCACGAGATAAACAAAACATATTACGATTGCTCAAAGTTGTTTTTCCCCAGGTAAATACGTAAATCTAAGAATAATTCTGCTTATAACCAGGTGCCGCTCCTTTCACACCACATTGTACCCACTCTACGCAATCCTGCAGCGCCGAGCGTAGAATTTTCGCGTTGTCCTGAAAGCCGATCCCAGCCGATTGAACCCTCATATTACATTGCTTTAATTCTTCTTTTCTCTCAAAACTCTGTTCAAAGCACTCCTCCTGACGCGCCCACATTTCCCAAAAATCAACGAACCCAGGGTCCCTGGCCAGCGCGCGTTGACGTCGAAGCCCGTCGGGAACTTCTACCCATACGGTGAGACAGCCCAGCCCCTCCGCCTGGGACAGTTTGCCCTCTTTAGATTCTGCGTATCTTTCACGGGCGGCACGGACGTTGCCTGTCGTAATCGAACCGACCCCCTCGATAACGAGGTCTGCCTTCGGATCAACACTCACCCACTCCCCCGGTCGCTCCTTCCCCCAATCCCACCGAAAATAACCCGGGTCATCCGTTTGGAGGATACAGTTTTCGACCATTCTAGCACCCTCTATAAGGCCACCCCACCCAGGGTAGAACTCGTCGAGGTGGATGACGTGAAAGCCAGTCGCCTCCCCAACGAGCCCGGCAAAAGTTGTCTTACCCGCTCCTGACCTTCCATCGATAAGAATAGTGCGCGCCATCTAGCCAAAAACTCCAAAGAGACGGAAAGAGCCTGTAGCGACAGAAACAATAATAGGGACGGCTGCGAGAACAGTGGTGATAGCGAGCGCAACCACGTCTACAGCACGCAGAGTGGACGGCTTCGCCCACGTACGACGATGAGCGTAGGAAAATCCACGTGCCTCCATAGCCACCGATAGCGTGGAGGCTCGACGAAGCGACTGTACGAGAAGCCCGAATGCAAGCGTAATCGCATTGCGGAAGCGGTGACCGAAACCTCGCTGGTCTATCAGTCCACGGGAACGGCGGGACTGGTGCATAGCATGGAGGTCTTCTCGCAGAGCTGTGAGCATCTGCAGCGCTGCCACGGTGCCCAGGACAAATCGTGCGGGGAGGTGCAGAACCTGGGCGAGCGCGCGCCCTACATCCGTCGGATCCACACCGTGAGAAACGACTACTACGGGAAGGCCAACAGCGAGGACACGAACAAAGATCCCCGCTGCCAGCTGAAGCGAATTATCCGTGATTTGTGCTGTCAGAAACGACGCGTAGGTGTGTCCGTCGGCCTGCCCGTACAGCATCATGGGAATGGCACCGAGGCCAGCAGCGATAAGAAGGGGAATACTTCGCCTGACTACCATCCTCACTGGTACCTGGAGAATAGGTATTGCGATGAGCTCGATAGCGATTGCCACCGTCGCCGATACCCAATCCACAGTGAAAAAGAGCGGCAAGGTGAAAATGAAAACCATGAAGAGGCGCGTTACGGGGTTCAGTCCCCCTACGCCCAGCCCTTTCGTGTGCTGCGTTGCAGCTGTCATAGGAGCACCTCCGTGTGATCGCCGAGGCTGTGTTCAAATACAGGATCATGCGTGATCGAGCACACTGTCACTCCATTGACTGTCAGCTCACGGATTAAACCAACCAACTCTACAAACGTCGTCTTATCTTGCCCAAAGGTTGGCTCGTCAAGAAGGACGAGGCGCGGCGCGTTGGCAAGAGCCGTCGCGACAGACAAACGCCGCTTTTCACCACCAGATAAGGTAAAGGGGTTGGCATCAAGGACGTGACCAAGGCGTAGCCGCTCCACTAGCTCGGCGACACGTTTCCTGTCTGCACCACCAACAGCAAGCTCCGCAGCAACAGTGCGGGCTACGAATTGATGCTCTGGGTTTTGGAAAACGTACCCTACGCGACGGGCTAATTCGCGCGAGCGCCATGTGTGCGGGGGACCTGATAAGCCTTGTCGAAGCGAATCTGCAATATACATGTGCCCCCCAACCGCTTTTTCCAGTCCTGCAAGTGTGAGAGCAAGGGTGGTTTTTCCTGTACCGTTCGCTCCACGGATGACCGTCGAATATCCCTCGGGAAGCGCAACAGACCGCGGTGGCCCCCATATTGTCTGCAGATCCGTTGTTTCAATAAGATTACTGGCCCCTGGAGTAACTGTTCTATGCTCCGGTAAGTCGAACGTAACTACAGCATCTGCGGGAGCAATCTGGTGGATACCATCTTTTTCCATGCGATAGACGGTGTCCATTAGTGGCAGCCACAGCGCAGGGGAATGCTCCACCACAATGAGCGTCGCCCCCACGGAGTGCGCAACCGAATCGACCGCTCGAACAATATCTTCAGCCCCCTCGGGATCGAGGTTCGCCGTAGGTTCGTCGAGAATGATGATATCCGGCTTCATTGCCAAAATTCCGGCCAGAGCGAGTCGTTGTTTTTGACCACCGGATAGCTTGGATGCCTGATGGTCAAGGGGAACCGACAGTCCCACCAAGTCCAGTGACGTTCGTACACGGTTCCAGATTTCCTCCGGATCAATTCCGAGATTTTCTGCACCGAAAGCCACGTTATCGCTGACCCGGTTACAGATCACCTGTGAATCAGGATCCTGCAACACCATCCCCACGGAACCCCGGACAGTGAGACTCCCCTCCTGTGCACCTTCGTCATCGCTCGTGTATAGACCCGCGATGAGCGATAAGAGCGTAGATTTTCCCGCCCCGGAATCGCCAGTTAGAAGAACGCGCTCCCCCCGCTCGATTGTGAGGTCAAGACCCGTGAAAGCGGGGATTCCGCGGGACGCATGCGTGTATCCCAAATTTGTGGCTTCCACCACCACATCCCCGTGCTCCTGACGATTACGTGAACCTACTGGTCTCGTCGTCATCGTGCCGTCCCCACAAGCATGTCTTTCTCCTTTTCACGTGTGGCAGGCGCAGAAAGCACGCCTGGAGCCCCAGCGATTGAGGTGCCAACCGCTGTTTTCTTTCCCAGATGCAGGTGGACTCCGCCCTGCGGGAACCACACTCGCCCATCAGCGCCCGCAAAGCTTGTCGGAGTGCGGGCCTCAGATGCAGTCGGCACGGTTTAGGCTTCAGGCATTTTTCTGACAGGATGGGTGCGCGTACGTGAGATAAGCCTGGCTTTTCTCGAGGCTTTTATTCTCGACTTTTTTGTTTAAGCCTTCGCTGCGCGTCCAGCTGCGAACCTGTCGAGAGCGCCGGTCTGTGCGAGGGCCTTCACCAGATAGTGGCCAATGATGCCTGCGAGAATCGCGCCAGAAATGATGAGACAGACAATGTAGATGAGGTTAAATTCTGCGCTCTTAGCGAGATTGCCACTGGTGAACAACTCGAGGCAGAACGCTCCGATGCCTGATGCAGCACCGGCAAGAGCTGCGATTTGCAATCCGAATTTCTTGTAACCGAAGATAGCGAAAACGATCTCGGCACCAAGCCCCTGCGCGATTCCCGAGTACAGCGTCGAGATTCCCCACTGGCTTCCCAGCACAGCAGAAACACAAGCGGCAACCAGCTCAACGAAGATCGCGGCACCTGGTTTCCGGATGACTAATCCGCCAAGGACACCACCCAAGAACCACGTGCCCGTCACCAGACCACCAAACCCGGGTGTCAGTGTGTCCAAGGCTGTAAAACCCGCGCCGCCGACCATATTCCACAGCCAGAAGATGAGGCCACATGCCACAGCTAAAACTGCGGCAGTAATGATGTCGATGCCACGCCAGCCACGCGTGTCTGTTTTCCTGGATGGCCCCGATGTGCGGACAGGCACTCCTGCAGTGCCCTTTTCGTCCGCTGGGTTGACAGAATTGTTCATGAAAGTTATCCCTTCCTCTCGCCGGTATTACCCGGATCAGGTTCTACGGTTCGCCGCGAGGCATCTCAGCCGACAGGATTTCCTGTCAGCTCCCGTGGTGCGCAATTAGCTTAAGATTAATCCGAACTTTCCGGCAACTGCCTACCCCCACATGTCCCAAATGAATCTATCCAGGTTTAGACGAGTCGGCTCCGGTGTCCCTGGAAATCCCGCTGTAACTGCCTAATTCTGTGCGCAAACTCCGTCGTTTATACTCCCCGCGCTCCAGAGACCGCAGGGTGTGCTGCTAGGCCTTCCTTACTCAGGCGCTCATGATCGGGATCTGTTGCATCGGCATGGCTCTCCACGACAAAGTCGCCCCCGTCGTCGGTCGATGCAGGTTCAGTTTCTCCATGGTGAAAGCGGGGATCCTCGATGACGAGGGTGGGGTGGCGTTTGGCGTGGTAGCGGTGTGCTGCCGGCGACTCCCGGAGCAACCATGTCGCCCACCGGGCGCAACAAATCGTCCAGTGGCAGAGCAACAGGATGAGGAAGAAAATTGACACGTAGTCGAGCCACTCCGCAGAAGCTGTTTTGCTCAATAAGTGAGTACCCAGGCACAACGTACCGGTGGGGAATGTCGAGCCCCACCAGCCGGGGCTGTAGCCGTCCCACTCGAACACGGCAACGTAGAACTTCTTCATAGCGAACTCGACCATCCTGATGCCGGCGATGAGCATAACGGCACCGTAAATGATGGCAAACTTACCCCCGAAGAGAACCTGCGCAGCTGCTGTCGACTGACCCACGACACCAAGGGGAATCCACGCTGTTCCGGCGATTTGGCCTGGGAGGCGCAACTTCCCACGGACGACGTCGATGTACACGCGCGCAAAAATGGGCAGCGCGGTGACCAGTGAGAGCACAAAACATGCGATACCCGCAGTGTGATAAAGCCCCCCGTGGTCGGGTGCAAGTTGGCCCCCACTTGTAGCCCCAACCATCGGGGCTACAAGTGCAAGCCCCCATTGGAAGGTGGGCGCGCCGGCGAATCCGCGCAGCTGGTTGAGGCACACAATGATCCCCAGTGGTGTTCCGATCCACCAGGAGATGATCTGGAACCAGTCATTGCCAGTGACCGCTGTCCAAGCGGATCCGCAGGCGAGGATGCCCATGGCGTACATGCCCCACGCTGGCATGAGGGTGTGGGAGAAGTGGGGGTTGCGGTGGATAAGCCAGCCGACCGTGATAGTCACGAGGATGCCCGCTGCAATCGTGGCAAAGAAGGCGGATACCCACCCGGGTAGACCGTGAGCAGAGGTGAGTGACGCGGCAATTGAGGTCCCCATGAGGGACCCGGCCCAAGCTGGGCCCGCCGGAGCAAGAACACATGGTTTATCTGACTTATGCACACAGGCACTCTATTAACTCGCAGCCCAGAACCACCACACCCCAGAAATTGTGGGGGGTACAATGAATGCGTGTACCGCAATCTACCTGCGTGGGACGATCTCTACGCCGTGGTCTTGACCGCCGAGCACGAAAGTATCTCCGCCACCGCCAGGGACAGCCACATTCACCAGCAGACCTTGAGCCAGCGCATCAATCGTGCAGAAAACACCCTGGGCATCGAGATTTTTCACCGTTCTCCTTATGGCATTGCACTCACGGCTGCAGGTCGATCGCTCCTCCCACACGTCCGCACTCTCCTCGCCCACGCCGACGAGTTTGAGGCTTCTCGACGCCTCCTTGCCCGCACCCCTGCGCACGTCACCCTGACCATCGCTGTATCGAACACCGTCGCCGAGCTCTACAGCCCCGCCTGGATCGCGACTTTTACTGCTACACGCCCGCACGTGTCGATCACACAGTTACAGGACAACTCGGCAGGGGTGCGCAAGCTTGTCGCTGAGCAGCACGCCGATGTCGGCGTCGTTGAGGGAGGCACACCTCTCCACAACGAGATTGAGAAGGAACTCGGCTCAGACGAGCTGGTTCTTACCGTCACCCCGGATCACCCATGGGCAAAGCGTGACAACGAGTACCCCGTCACAGCTGCAGAGCTACGTACAACTCCCCTGGTTGTCAGGGAGAAAGGATCCGGTTCCCGCGATGTCATTGAGAACGTCCTCGGAACACTTTCACCACCTGCCGGCGAGTTCGGCTCCCTTGCTTCACAGCGGTCCGGCATCATGGCGCTGAAAGCCCCTGGCATCATCGCGAAGGGCGCTATCGCAGATCATATTCAGCTTGGTCGCCTCATCGCCGTTCCCGCTGAGGTTACCTTCACCCGGCCACTTACCGCAGTCTGGCTCCGGCACGCGACGAGAAGTAAAGAAGCTAAGGAGTTCATTGACTCGATCGTTCTTCCAGCATAAATACTCCGGGTCGCTTATTGCTTTGGCCTCTCATCTTCTGAGTAGCTCTCCAACATCTGCAAACCTATAACGATCAGCGCACAGGCCTCGGCATCCGAGTCAGCGCGGTGGTGATCAAGACGGAACCATGGTGCGATTGCCTTGGTAACGGTGGGTAGCTTGTAGTTTTCCAGGCCAGGAATCAGCCTCTTTGCAGTGCGATAAGAACAGTAAAACTCTTCCGGCAGCGTCCTCGTTCCGTAGTAAGAATCCATGCTCACCCATACTCCCCTGTCGAAAGACGCATTGTGTGCATACACAGGCAGGCGGTCAACAAAAGCTCGTATGTAAGGTTCGACAAACTTCCAGCTTGGAGCATCCGCGACATCGCGAGCCGAGATGCCGTGGAAATACGTGAATTCAAATTCATCGTGCCCCGGCGGAGGTTTAAGCAGCGTAGAGAATCTATCTACGATCTGGCCGTACTCGACCTTGACCATAGCGATTTGACACGCAGACCTCGAGGACCGGTTAGCTGTCTCAAAGTCAACGGCAACGAATTTCGGCTTCGCAAGTGCCTCCGGAGATGCCGCGTATCTCCGTGGTGCGTGCCGACTGACCGTCGCTATAGAGTCCAATCCAGCCGCTGACCTGCCGGTGAGTGATCCTGAGTCAACCTGAGATTTCTTGGTTTCTTTTTCCAGTTCAACGAGCCGCTTCCACTCTGCTGTGTAGGGCGCAGGATCGGTTCCGCTCCTCTTAGCCGCCATCTCTTGCGCCTTGGCTTGTCTTTTCAGAAGATTGACGTGGAGATCCTGTCTAGAGGCAGGTAGCTGGAGGCCCAACCAGTAATCCAGAGTTTCCAGCTCTCCCACATAGTCCCGCTGCTTGTGCTGGATGATGAGTACCTGACTTACGTAAAATTCCATCACATTAGCTGGATTTTCTCTCGCCGCACGCACCATTTCTTCCATGCACCCTTTGGCAAAATAGAGGGCAGTATCCAAATCCCCGTCTCGCTTTAATTGGGCGATGGGGTTCACCCAATCACAGATGTAGCGCCCCTCAAAGGTTGGCATCCTTATCGCCTGATTCGGTTCCAACCACGGCAATGGCGCGGAGCTCTCTACGCTTCTCGCGACCGAGAATTGCGGATAATGAGATGTGGGCGCCGCAAGTGGTTGATTGGGGCGCCCGCCTTCTTCGAGGCCTCCAAGAACGTTATCAATACCGGGCGCTGTGTCGTTCCGGTGATTCCTGGAGTCTGCGTTGTCGCCACTGAGAAGGTTCGAAATGAAATCAACAAAGCCCATAGCCATAACTTTATGACTAAACACAACGTAATTCCTCAGCCTGAATGAACATTCGTTCTAACGTTGTCCACCTGCAGTATGTGTGAGAACCTGGCATTTAACCCGCCCTCTCCATGCCACCTGTTGGCGTGTCTACCACCGCATTAAAAAGGCACTCAGTGTCTCCACTGAGTGCCTTTCCTTGTACCCCGTACGGGATTTGAACCCGTGCCGCCGCCGTGAGAGGGCGGTGTCCTAGGCCGCTAGACGAACGGGGCATACGCAACGTATGCGTTTTCACTTTTTACTCTGACGGTTATACTCCGTTGAGCGTGCTCACGAGTCTACGTAACCGTCACCGAATTACCAAATGCGCACGTCATATAGCTTTTCGGGCGGTTACGAGCGGTCGGGAGTGAGGGAGAAGATACGGTGAGACGAGGCGTCGACAAGCAAAAACCACCTACAGACCGGGCGGTACGGTACGATTCCTACCCATGAAGTACTTCTCCACCCGCGATCACAACCACCAGTCCCCTGCCAGCTTCGATGACGTACTCATCCGGGGGCTAGCCCCCGACGGCGGCCTGTACCTACCCGAAAGCTACCCGCAGCTGAGCAAGGAGGACTTAGACGCGCTCAAGGGGAAGACCTACCCTGAGGTGGCCGAGGCCATTATCGAACTGTACGCACCTGGCAAGGGCCACCTCGCGCACCGGGCCTACACGACAACGGCCTTCGATTCCGAGGAGATCGTCCCGCTGACGAGGGTCACCGACAACCTGTTCATCGGCCATCTGTCTCAGGGGCCGACGGCAGCTTTTAAGGACATGGCGATGCAGCTCCTCGGTGTGCTGTTTGAGGACTCCGGCAAGGAGATGAATATCCTCGGTGCCACAAGTGGCGACACCGGCTCCTCTGCGGAATACGCCATGCGCGGACGCGACGGAATCCGGGTGTTCATGCTCACCCCGAAGGGCCGTATGACACCGTTCCAGCAGGCGCAGATGTTTAGCCTCGACGACCCGAATATTTTCAACATCGCCGTCGACGGTGTTTTTGATGACTGCCAGGACATTGTCAAGGCCGTCTCTGCCGATAAGGAGTTTAAGGAGACGTACCACATCGGCGCGGTCAACTCGATTAACTGGGCGCGGCTGCTGGCACAGGTGGTGTACTACGTCTGGCTCTACCTGCAGGCCGGCGCTCCGATTGCCTTCTCCGTTCCTACCGGCAACTTCGGCGACATCTGCGCCGGCCACATTGCCCGCCAAATGGGTGTTCCGATTACGTCGCTGATCGTAGCCACCAACGAGAACGATGTCCTGGACGAGTTCTTCCGCACGGGCACCTACAGGCCCCGTTCGGCGGCGGAGACGCTCGCCACGAGCTCCCCCTCGATGGATATTTCCAAGGCCAGCAACTTTGAGCGGTTCATTCACGATCTTGTCGGTGCTCAGCGCACGGCGGAGCTGTTCGGTTCTACCTCCCCCTCGTTTACGCTTTCCGACGACGAGATGGCGCGCGTCTCTGACGAGTTCGGGTTCGCCTCGGGGTCTTCTACCCACGCAGACAGGCTGGCTACCATCGCCCGCCTGCATTCCGAGTACGACCAGCTCGTGGACCCACACACCGCAGACGGCATTCACGTGGCGGAAACTCTACTTTCCGCCGGCACGGTCACAGGCCCCGTCATCTGCCTAGAGACCGCTCTACCTGTGAAGTTCGCCGAGACTATCTACGAGGCTATCGGGGAGAGTCCCACCGTCCCCGAGCGTTTCCGTGACATCGAATCTGGTGAGCGCCACGTCACTGACATGCCAAATGATGCGGAAGCCGTCAAACGGTTCATTGCCGAGAAGGTAGGCTAACTACTCATTTTTCTGTGTGTGCTGGTTGGCGACTGCCAGCCAGTGGTAACCGCGCTTTTCTGCCAGCAGCGAGAAGGGGGCCGCCCGGACACTAACTGTAAGGTGGCTGGCCCCACGCCCATGAGCAAAGGCGTGCAGGAGCCTCTACGTCTCACACAAGCTGGTCTGCTATCGGGAGCGGGGGGATAGTCACCGAAATCAACAACTCAAATTAGTGCGGGTGCAACGTTCGGGTAGCGGGGAGACGGTCGCGTGGCATAAAGTACGCGTCGTCACCGTTGTGACACCCTGCACGAAAATCCGCAGTAGAATACGCAGAGGCTGACGCAGGCAGAACTTGACACATGTGTGCAGAACACCGAAAAACTGCACCCGCCTAGGTGAAAACGACGGGTACTCGGGGAAGGGAGGAGATCGATGCGGGATCATGGTTCGCCGCACGCTTCTAACGCGCGTCGCGATCACCGAGTGCCACTCCATAAGGCTTGTCTCTTGTGCAACCCCATTCTCATTCACGCAGAGTAGAGCCTCCAAAGGCAAGCAAACTTTTTAGAATAAGCCGTTTCAAAACGGGTCGGGTCGCAACAGACATATAACGTAACAATCATCTCGAACCTGGCATCTTCTGGCTCTACATGCCATGCCACAATCATTCCACTACCTGTCAAGGAGACGTGAAAAACAATGGACGGTAGGAAAAACAACTCCGTATTTAAGGATCTGGATCGAACATTCTTCGTCAGCGACCTACACCTCGGGCACCCTCTGGTGAGCCGAAAGCGAGGATTTTCTACAACAGACGCGCACGACGAATACATTATCGGCGCTATCAGGAGGGTTACCCCCCACGGCGCAAACCTCATAGTCATGGGAGATATCACTGTGCGGCGCGAAGACTACGCCCTCGAGGTTATTGACCAGTTGAAACATGAATTGGAGCTTTCTAGTCTCATTCTCCTTCCTGGAAACCATGACATGGTTCACCCCATGTGTGGGCTAGACCAAAACCTCCGATGGAGTGCCCCCTTCAACGCCGTATTCGACTACATCACTCTGCAGTTGGAAACCTACGTACCACAGGTGGGCCACGTTCTGCTCAGCCACTTACCGTGCAACGAGGCGGAAAACCGCTATACCAAACCGCACCTCGTCCGTTTCGCCCCGAAAATGAATGGGTACCTTGTCAACGTGCACGGCCATACTCACCGCGAGACCCTCATCGACCATAACTTTGTCAACCTCAGTCTAGAGGCCACAGGGCTCGCACCAGTGTCGCTGAGAGATGTCCACTATATGACCGCAATGGCTCGGAAAACCGAGAGGCAGCAACAGAAAACGTACCAGTTACGCGAGCTTTCCTTGCCTTCTCGAGCCAGCTAGCAGTTCTATCGTTTAGCCGAGAGGAGCCAAATGGAGTCTGCAGTAGGTTCAGTGTGCTCAGCGCCTGGCTGGAACGCGCACTGTTAGTTTAAGAGCTGTTAGTTCTAGAGCACTGCGCGTACAGTGGCGAACTGGTCTTTTTCCTGCTCGTATGATTCCTGCGGTTTGTAAACCGCAGTGGGCGGTGGCGTGGGGATATCCACACCGGCGAACCGCAGCGCCCCCACTGTTCCAGCGTCGAAATCGGGAAGCACCTCGATGACCCAGCCCGTAACATCGGCGAGGATCTGCATCCATTCCGGTGACCGCGTGCATCCGCCAACGGTAGCGAGCGGGGCACCATTGGGCTCAATATCAAAGCTCAGCGCCAGGCACCCCCCTTCCAAGATGGCCTTGTGCAGGTGTGCCTGGGTAGTCTGCGGCGTCACGCCGATGAATGCTGCTCCAGGGGTCTCTACACGGCGGGGGAAACGCTCACGGAAAAAGGTCGGCAGGGCGACGACACCGGAGGGCCCAGACGGCAGCGCCCCGTCGATGGGGAAAAGCCGCAGAGCTTCCTCCCGGGCAGACCCCGCCGCCTGGACCGCAGCAATGCTGCGATACTTGTCATTCTCCAAGGCAAGGGTGTGTTTCTCCCGCCGACGGGTCGCCACTACCATATCGATGCTCGCATGCCACCCGGTCGTGCCCATGTAAATGTGCTCCTCCCCGATCCCAAGTGCAGTTGTACCAGCATCCCCCGGCGCGAGGATGATATCGACCCCCTGATCGGTGCCGATGTGGCCCTGCCCGATCGTGGGCAGTTGCACGGCCGGATCAACACCGATTGCCTCGCAGATGGCGGGAGACCACGCGCGCGTGGCGAGGTCCATAAAGCCGGTGGTCGATGCTGTGGTTGGATCTACATAGTGACCAAGCCCAAGGCGGTGTGCGATATAGCCGGATGGAGAAAACACCACTCGCTCAACACCGAGTGTATGCATCATCGCGACGTTCGAGGTCGGCCCCTGCTGGTTGCCGTAATGATCTCCCACTCAGCGATGTCTGGTACTGAGGACCGTGTATCCGAATATAAGACGGCGACATCATCGTCGCGATCCAGGTAAATGAGGTCGTGCATCTGGTCCGTTAAGACGATGGCCTCTGCTGTAGGGTCGAAAAGCTCGTTGAACGCGCGGAACCAATCGGATGGTTGTTGCTCCACCTGGCCAGGGGCGGGGATAGCGCGTGGGGTACGTTACGGTACGTCCGTCGGAGCGCTTGGCACCGGAGATTCCAAAATCGATGGCATACACGGTCATGGGGAGTCGGGGGCTTTTCAGATTTAGAGAGGTGGCGGTAGAGGTGCTCCTCCACCGGCGAACGGAGGACAAGATCCATGGTGACGACGGGCTTGCCGCCGTGGCTGCTATTGGCTGCACCGTGAGGATCAACGCATCCTAAATAGTAGAACCTCTTGCCTTCCTGGTCACTCTTTTTCACAAACAGGTGGTGGGCAACCTCAGACTGGAGGACGCGTTTAATTTCTGGGGAAACGAGTGTGCGATCCAGACGCGTGTACCAATGCAGGACGTCGTTGTCCTTGAAGTGATCGTTGTACATGTCCCCGTCGTAGGTGACGAAAATAGGGCATGTCGACGTTGCGGTGTCTACCTTGTAGCCGTTGATCACGCCTTCTTGGTTCGTGTCCCAGCCGAGCATGCGACACACTTGTCGGCGGCTGTACTGGCGTCCGATTACGAGCTCACCCGTGTCGGTGCCACGTAGGCGCGACAGGGCAAGGCCAGTGTCGAGGACATCGTCGACGTGGGCGCGGAAGGACTGCGCGGGATCGGCATCCGGAGAGTAAGAGTTGTAGAGGCTGGAGAAAGAATCGGAGAGGTACCATCGACCACCAGCCTCGCGGATCAGCGGCACTGTGCCGAAACGTGCACCGAACTGTTTGGCGGAATAAAACTGCAGGGTAAGTACCCGATAGACGTTACGGCGAATGACAGGATCCGGGATGAGTTCCACGGGTCAACGCCGTCCCCGGCGCCGCGGGTAAGGGAGCGTAAGATGTGCAGTTCCTGGGGTCGGATGGCGTCGAGAAGCTCCTGCGACATGAAGGTGAGGAAACGTGCCTCCTCGTCTGTGGGCGCGTGCTCCACCGCCCGGAACTGGCACAACAATGACCAGTAGTTTTTCTTCCGAACGACAACATCGGGTTCCATCGTTTCGAAGCGGAGAAAATCCATGAGCCGGGGAATCCGTCCAAAGCGGTGCGAGAGGTCCGTGAAAGCGGATCGGATCTCCCGCATACCGTCAATCTTGCTGGTCGAGATTGCGTCACGTACACGCTTGGTAGCAATCCGGTCGAAGCTCACCGTCGAATTGGTGGGAACCCCATCCCCGGTGATCACCTTCTTGCGCAACGCTTCCTTGCTGCGAGACTGGTCACCGGTGAGGGCGATGGGGATCATGTAGTTGTTCTTGTAGTTGCCGATGAAATCGATGACGCGTAGGTGATCCTTCCCCGGCGCTTTGCGTAACCCGCGGCCGAGCTGCTGGGTAAAGACGATGGCGGACTGCGTCTCACGCATGAGCACGATTTGGTTGACACAGGGGATGTCGATACCTTCATTGAAAATGTCCACGGTGATGATGTAGTCGATCTCACCTTGTTCGAGCTGCCCAACGACTGCTTCCCGGCGCGCGGGTGCATCCGCGCCGGCGAGCGCAACTGCGCGGATCCCCCGCCGGGTGGGTTCTTCGGCGAGTGCGTGGAATTCCTCCACGCTGGAGGTAAAAATTAACCCGTGGACATCGTCTACTCTGCCGTACGTGTGCAGCGTGTCCACCACATCCTCGACCCGCCCAGTATCGGCGATGCCGTAGTAGTGCAACGGAACCAGCATCTTTTGCTTAAGCGCCTCACCCAAGCGGATTTCATAGGAGACGTTGTAATCAAAGAGGTCATAGATGTTGAACCCGTCGGTTCGCTCCGGCGTAGCCGTGAGCCCGAGCAAGAACCCAGGCGTGAAGTAATCAATAATCGCCCGGTAGCTGTCGGCGCCGGCTTTGTGAACCTCGTCAATGACGATGTGGTCAAACCTCTTCCGTGGCACCATGTGCAGGTTCTTGGACAGCGTCTGCACGGATGCGAACAGGTAATCGGCCGACCAGTCTGCCCGGCCCCCACGGCAAAGCCGTACTTCTTTGCCCCCAGCACCCGCTCGAACTCGCTCCGCGCCTAGGTAAGGATTTGTTCACGGTGAGCGATGAAGAGCACGCGCGTGGGGTCTGCATGGCGAACAGCGAAGGCTGCAAGAATTGTCTTGCCGGTGCCGGTGGCCGAGATGACCACCGCCGGCGTTTCCCCCGCCTCGCGGACGTCCTCGATCTGCTCCAGCGCCACCGCTTGCATCGGGTTGGGAACGAGCTTCTCCCCCACCCGCGGTTGATCGCCATCGACGGTGATCACACGCTTGCGCCGGCGCTTCTCATAGTCTGCAATCCAGGCCTCAGTGAGCGGGATGCACTGAGATCGTTGCTTGTCGACGGCCCGCCTCAGCTGTTCGACCACGTCACCGTCGCCGGTTGTAGAAAACTTGAAGTTCCACTCCTCGTTGCTCGCCAACGCATTGTTGGTGAGGTTACTGCTTCCCACGATGGCAGTAGTCACGCCACCCTCATGCTCGAAGACGTACCCCTTGGCATGAAAACCCCGATCGAGATCCGTGTGAACATACACATCCACACCCGGCAGGGCCATCAACTCACGCAAGGCCTCCGGATCGTTGAAATCCAAATAGGTGGAGGTGATGATCGTATTGCGCGTGCCCTGGCGGAGAGCCCGGCGCCCGGAGTCCACCAAGGACTGTTTCAACGCGCCAATGCCGCTGGTGTTGATAAAGGCCACGGAAAAGTGAAAAGACCCAGCGATCGCAATTTCGGCGCGCAGGGCCTCCAGCATGGTCGCGCCCTGGTTAAAGACAAGAGTGGGGATGAGCTGAGAAAAAGACGGCGTTGCCGCAGAAACAAAACCGTAGCGCACCGCTTGAATCAGATCATCTTGCATAACACTAACCCTACGGGCCCACCGCCGCCCAGGGAAGTACACGCGGCCGTCCACACATAACGAAGACCCCGCATGCGAGAACATGCGGGGTCAACGAATCTGTTCGGCTTAGCTACCTAATGAGCCAGTGGTGCGGTCTCACGATTGGGGAGGTAGGAGAGGTTAATCTCCGTCTCCGGATCGAAGAACACGCAACCATCGGGCACTGGGCGCACCCAGATCTGGTCGCCCTTTTCAAGGACATCGTGCTTACCGGCACGTACGGTGACCATCTCGCCACGGACACGAACCGGAGAATTCTTTGTCATGTGTGCGTGGCAGTAAGTATAAATTTCCGCACCGAGGTGTTCGACGATAGCGACGTCGAGTGGTAGACAAAACTCCTCGGGCTCCTCGTTGACGGAGACAATCTCCCAGTTTTCCGGTCGCACTCCAACGATCACGGTATTACCACTGAGCTTTAGCGCGTTTTCCCGCGCCAAGTTGAGATCCATACGGTGTCCCTCGCCGACAACCGCACGCCCCTCTTCCACGGCGATACCATCGAGCAGCGTCATCGACGGGGACCCGATGAACTGCGCCACGAACGTATTACCGGGGTTGTTGTACAGCACCTGGGGCACATCGACCTGCTGCAGGATGCCGTCCTTCAGCACGCACACACGGTCCCCCATGGTCATAGCCTCGGTTTGGTCGTGGGTCACGTACACAGTCGTAACTCCCAGCTCGCGCTGCAAGGCAGCGATCTGGGCACGTGTGGACACACGAAGCTTGGCGTCGAGGTTACTGAGTGGCTCATCCATGAGGAACACCTTTGGCTCCCGCACAATTGCGCGACCCATGGCGATACGCTGGCGCTGGCCACCAGACATCGCCGCCGGCTTCTTATCCAGCAGATCCTCCAGCTGGAGCATCTTCGCAGCGAAATCGACGCGCTTGTCGATCTCTTCCTTCGGAACCTTCTGGTTCTCCAGAGCGAACGAGATATTCTGGCGTGCCGTCATATTGGGGTACAACGCATAGGATTGGAACACCATTGCCACGTCGCGTTCGCGAGCTCGGGACTCACTGACATCCTGTCCATCGATGAAGATCTGCCCTTCATCGACGGGCTCGAGGCCAGCAAGCATTCGCAGGGTGGTGGACTTGCCGCAGCCAGATGGTCCGACAAGTACAAGGAATTCCCCATCGTCGATGGTGAGGTTGATCCTGCTCACTGCAGGCGGGCGCGCCGGGTCGTAGATCCGGGAGGCCTGGCGAAACTCTACAGTTGCCATTGTCTACTATCTTCCTTTCACGTTCCCTTTGTCGTACCTGGGCTTAGAGGAACGGCGTGATCTGCTGGTCGATGGTCTTCTGGGTTTCCTTCTGAAGATCCTCAAACACAGCGGTGACATCTTCCTGTCCCACGGTGATGCGATCGAGCGCACCGCCGATGCGGGCTCCGCCACCGGGCACGAAAACGCGGGCGTAATCCTGCGGAGCGGTGTTCTCAGCGAGCTGCTTGATCGCTGTTTGGGCGTTGGGGTTGTCCTTCAGGTACGCCTTCTCGTCTGGATGCTCAATAGCTTCCTTGCGTACGGGCATGTAGCCTGTGGCCTGGGAGAACTTCACCGTGTTTTCTACGTTTGTCATGAAGTCGATGAACTTTACGGCGTTGCGCTTGCGCTCATCGGAAATACCGTTGGCCACGGCGAGGCCGGCACCGCCAGTCGGGCAGCCCGGGGTCGGCCCCGGGAGGTAGGTGGTGATGAACGGAATGGTGGCCGTCTTGTTCAGGCCTTGCAGCGAGCCTGTGGACTCCAACAAACCTGCGGCGTTACCTGCGCCGAACTGCACAGTGGGATCGGTTTGAACGTCGATGTACCTCTTCCCCACCATTTCCTTGAGGAACTCTCCCGCCTCGATGGACTTCGGATCCGTAAACGTGGGCTCCCACTCCTTGGAGTAGGCACCACCAAAGGTCCAGATCATGCCCTGGAAGTACCAGTCAAGGTAGTTCGAACCATCGGGCACGACAACCGCCGGCTTGCCGCCGTTGGCTTCTACAAGCTTGGGTGCCCACTCTGCGAACTCCTGCCACGTCTTCGGCCCACGATCGGTGGGAAGGCCCGCCTTAGCCAGAATGTCCGTGTTGAAGTACATGAGGCAGGTGGAGCGGCAGTATGGAACGCCGTAGTGCTTGCCATCGTAGGCATAGTCCTCGCGGAGGGTGTCAACGTAGCTATCCTGGTCGGTTCCTACTTCCTTCCACAGGTCATCCAGCGGAGTGGTGGCCTCGTTGAAGGCGAAGTTAAACCAGGTCACGTCGCTAGCGACAATGACGTCCGGCAGGTCTCCGCCGGCAAGAGCTGCGTTGAACTTCTGAGCGAGCTCCTCGTAGTTGGCGCCTGCGCTCACAAGCTCGACGGGAATATCCGGGTTTTCCGCCATGAAGGCATCAATCATCTCCTGCTCCATATCCTTGGAGCTAGCGGGGTGATTGGACCAGAACTGCAGCGTGCCGTTTCCTTCTTGTCCGCCACCACCGGCGGCACTGGTGCTACCACCAGCGCAGGATGCCAGTCCGAGGGCGGTTGCGCCCATGACGCCGAGTCCGAGAGCCTTACGACGGCTGATTTCAATGTTGAGCGGGTTCATTGTGATTCTCCTTGAATGAGGTGTGTTAGCTGACGGTGCGACACGCGCCGGCAGGAAAAGGGATGTGTTTCCAGGGATTGTCTTGTTGATGGGGACGGTCTTTGTTGTCCGGCAGAGTCTCTGTTCTGCGATACAGGATTGTTTTCCGGAACAAGGCTCTGTGATCTAGCCCTTGACCGCGCCTGCGGTCAAGCCCTTGATCATCTTCTTCTGCAACAATAGGAAGGCAACGAGCATGGGGACGGTGGTGAGCACAGTGCCCGCCATAACTGGTCCCCAGTTGGTGAGGCCCTCGGCATCCTGCAGGCGTGTAAGGCCAACAGGAAGTGGAGCAGTCGCCGCGGTGTCGGTGATAAGGAATGGCCACAAGTACTGGTTCCATTCACCGACAACCGTAATGAGGACAAACGCCGACAACGTCGGCCAGCTCATCGGCAGGACAACCTTGAACAGCGTGGTAAAAAATCCAGCACCATCCATTTCGGCAGCTTCCATGATTTCCTTCGGCAGACTCATGAAATGGTTACGCATGAGGAACGTGCCAAAAGCAACGCCGGCAAGCGGGATGATCACACCGGCGAATGTGTTACGCCAACCGAGGGAGGCGACCAGCGCATAGTTTGAAATGATCGTGATCTGGTTCGGCACCATGAGCGTCGCAATGACGAGCATGAAAAGCAGGTTGCGGCCGGGGAACTTGAGGAACGCAAACGCATAGGCGCTCATCACACCCAGCCCGACTTCCACTACGGTGAGTATCGCCGTGATGATGACAGAGTTTCTCAGATAAAGGTTGAAGCCTGAGGTTTCCATCACATAGGAATAGTTCTCTGGAGCAAAAGGATTTGGCCAGAAAGTAATTGGATCCGAGTAGACATCCTGGAATGTCTTAAACGAGGTAACAACAATGAAGTACAGCGGCACGAGGATGACAAGGACAGTGGCAGCCAGCGCCATGTACCCGAACACCCTGGCAATCGTGGACGTATGCTCCATTCCCCCGCTTCGCGCAACACGCTTCAGCTGCGCGTCGGTGATGACGGGCTCGCCCTCTCCCCGTGATCCTGGAACTGGGGGCAGGTTCTTCTTCGGGCCTTCCGGCAGTGGGAGCTGGCGCTTACGTCCACTGGTCAGACGGCGCTTCGTGCGCCTGGTGGTGCCATCTCCTGTGCCTACACTAATTGCGCTCGACATTTACTTATCCCCCTTTTCTTGGTAGTACACCTGGATAGCGGTGATAACGAGAACGACAAGGAACATGATCGTGGCGACGGCAGCACCGTAACCGGCACGGCTATTCACGAAGGTCTCCTGGTACACCTGGAAGACCATGGTTGAGGTGCCATAGCCGAACGGCCCACCCTTTGTCATCGCGTTGATGATGTCAAAAACTTGGAAGGAGTTCAGTAGCACAGTGATCGACAGGAAAAATGTCGTCCCGCGCAACTGAGGCATGACAACTCGGAAGAAGCGACGCATCGGCGGAGTTCCATCAATCTCCGCTGCCTCATCGAGATCCTTACGGCGCCCCTGCAGTGCAGCCAAGTAAATGACGAATACGTAGCCCACGTTCTTCCACACGTACGTGGTTGTGATCATGAACAGCGCCCACTTGGACTCTTGATAGAAGTTTGGTGATTCGATCCCGAACCAACCGAGGAAGTACTGGATGAGTCCGTAATTGGGGTCAAACACAAACTGGAAAGCAACGCCGATGGCGGCGCCGGCAATAACATAAGGTGCAAACACCATGGATCGCACCGCGCTCCGACCGAACAGTTTTTGGTCCAGCAAAAGCGCCAGTGCAAGTCCGATCATCATGGAACCCGCCACTGCGAAGAATGTAAACACGACGGTGTTGAAAACAACCGTTTTTGTCTCCGGGGCAGTGAACCACTCAATGTAGTTATCCAAGCCCACAAACTTCATTCGCGGGGAGGAAATGTTCCAGTTATAGAACGAGATCCTGATGTTGTCGATGAGAGGGCGGTAGGTGAAGATGACCAGAAGTATGAGGTTCGGAAGCACCAGCGCTGCCGCCAACAGCATCTGTTTGGTGCTGTATTGCGGACGTTGCTTCTTATGCGCGAATGTTTCGGATACCTCAGGCCTTTCGCTCACCGCAGGTATTAGCGTAGCCATGAATGTGAACCTAAACGTATTACGTTAACGGTTAGTTACCTACGCAGACCTAAACAGTTAACTCTCTGTTAATACTTGGCTTTGCAGCACCTTTACTGTCCGCTCGTAGAACGCGGGGTGAGAGGCGGATAGGCACGCTCATTCAGCAACACCCTTCAAAATCCACCTGCGAATAGCAGCCCGATTGCGTTAATTACCCCCGGTTTAGGGTACACACCCCTGCCGTAGGGAAACTTTGTAGAACATAAGAAAAACAACCGACCGGCACCCAAAATCCACCTTCCGCTCCGCGATTAGCTGGGAGAATACCAAAATACAAAACTTTCCCCCTAAAACTTAACTTTTACTAAGAGTAAAGCTTTATGTGCGCTAAGGTGATATCTTTAAAGAAGAATGGGGCGTTGCGCTGGACAGACTCCACACGCTGTCTGCTACTATCAGAAACCGCGCCACAAAGACGTAGCACGAAACCTTAAATTCCCATAAGAAAAGGAAGGACCAGATCCATGGATCTCAGCACCACTCTCAACATTGTAAAGTCCATCATCAAGGCTCTCAAGGGCATCGCTTCCGGCGACATCGACTTCGAGAACCTCTCCTCCAACTTCAACAAGCTCAGCTCCGCCTTCGAGGGTGCTGAGGGCTCCTCCAAGGCAGACGCTGCTGACAAGGTTGCCGAGGGCAAGGACGCTATCTCCGAGAAGTAACTTCTAGGAATACCTCAATCGTGGCACGATCTTCGTGCCACGATTTTTTTGCTCTAGTGCCCGGTCCCTCCATCACCGCCACCCGAGCCAAATCCGAGGCTACCCCTTCCTAGCGCAAGAACCAATTCCCCCTTCTCTCGTACACCCTGCGACAAGCCTCGTACCCCCTCCGACAAACAATGCCCCACTCAGATGCGAGGAATACCACGCATCTAGGTGGGGCATCGGCTCGTAGAGCACGTGGACAGTCTCAAAGACGCATGAGGTCAGAGCCCAATGGTGCGGTCTCGGGCGGATTTCTTAGAAACAGTCCACCGTAAAAATTACAGGTAGCTCTTTTTCTGTCACGAAACGATTTCCGGGGGCCTCATCGGGAGAGGAAAGAGGGCCTAAATTGAGTGGCTCAGCGTTCCCCTGCCGCATATAAGCAAGAATCTCATCCCTGACGTACACGTGCGCTGTGCCGCAATCGCCCCAGACGAACGTGTCAAAGTTATCGCTGGACAGATTGAGAAGGTGAGTGTACCCCTCTGGAAAGAAGAGATCGTTAGCAAAAGTACCGGCTGGGCCAAAGATGATATTGGATACCCTCTCCTCTTCCTCACCGAGAATGTCAACAAGCTCCACACACAGCTTGTCGCTCGACTGCACAACCTCCGGAGTTGAGTCCACAAAGCAGGTCTCATACTCCATCTCATCTTCATCAAGGAATCTCATGCGTTCATCTTCTTCTTTCTCGAAGAAGTGCTCGCTGCCACGATAAGATGCCAACCGTCCGTTGAGTTCAACTGGATTTTCAAACACATAATCTGCCTCTTTTACGAAAGGCAGGTACCTCTCGAAGGTACTCGGTGCAGGAATGGCATCCTGGGAAGTAGGCGGAAGGTCCGCAGAGTCCGTGCTGGGAATACGTGGGATGAAACGCAGTTCCCAGCCGTCGGCATCTTTCCGAAGATTGTCGAGATCGCAGGTGTCTTTAATTTCGGAGCCGAAAAACAGATCATTTCCCGTAAAGAGCTGCAGCAACCCGTGTGAGGGGTAGCCATCAAGTGTCGGAATATCAGCAAGATTAACCTGGATAACAAAGGTCAGCGGCCGGCCAGACCTTCCTTTGGGCCATGTATATCCCTCAGGCAAAAAGGGTGATCCGCCAATGAACGTTCCATGTAGAGCAACCATTCTTTTTCCTTACTCGAAAAGGTCAACGTGAGACGATGCAATTGGGTAATCCAACGATGGGAGTACACGACAATGGCTGACCCTCCATCGCCGATGTGCTCATTCCCATGTGTTACTGAGAGTGTAAAACCGTCTACCATTGAACGCACGGCGAAGAATCCGGGAGGGTACCCCCTCCAACCCTCTCGAAC
>ERZ1031292.47-NODE-47-length-59384-cov-11.912353_pt1 | contig 59384 bp, 45 predicted proteins | sample MGYA00518215_ERZ1031292 | MGnify/ENA primary metagenome ERZ1031292 (study PRJEB33718, sample SAMN03159822) | human skin metagenome | collected 2014-02-25 | study: EMG produced TPA metagenomics assembly of the PRJNA266117 data set (Human skin bacterial metagenome... | reverse complement strand
CGGTCTCACGCAGTGCCTTGAGAGCCTCGAGACCGCTGGCCTCGTACTCCTTGTCATTGCCACAGATGATGAGGATATCGGCGGCATCGGCAGCTTCCTTGAAGCCGTCTTCACCGGGGACGACCTGACCCGGGTTGTTGACGGCAATGCCGCCGGTACCCACGAGGTTGGTGATCCAGCCGGTGCGGATGTTGTGCTTGGCCAACGGGCCGAGCGGAATCAGGCCGACGGTCGGGCGAACGCCGTGCTCCTCGAGGTAATCGTCGGAGCGGTTGCGCATAGCCTCAAATTCGGCTGCCCAGCGACGGACGCCCTTGGGCTCTGTGCGAGCTTCCTTGGACAGTGGCTTCTCAGCCAGGTTCGGGAACTCGTTGATAGCCGTGACGGACTTCTTACGACGGGAGATGTCCTCGTAGCGTGCCTTGGAAGTGGCATCGAGGGTCTCGCGGACGAAGTCAGAAGCAGCGCTGAAGCCACCCTTTGCTTCGACCTCGGTGAGGATCTTCCACGCGACGTCTGCAACCTCTTGGGTCAGCTTCTCTGCGTAGTAGGCACCACCGGCTGGGTCGATGACGTAGCCCAGGTGCGACTCTTCGATGAGAAGCAGGTTCGTGTTGCGCGCGATGCGGTGCACGAAGTCGCGGGAGGTGTTGGGCAGGCCACCCTTGATAGCGAAGTCGAAGGGCAGGACCTCCATGTCGGTTGCTCCGCCGACGCCGGCGGAGAATGCAGACACCGTGCTGCGGAGCATGTTCACCCAGGGATCACGCTGCGTGAACATGATCGGAGCGGTGATGGCGTGCTGCGGGGTGTGAGCTGCGAGCTCAGGAACACCAAGCACCTCAGCAACGCGAGCCCAGAGGATACGAGCGGCGCGGAACTTAGTGATCTGGTTGAACTGCTCGTCAGTGGAGGCGAAGCGGAAGGAGAGCTGGTTGAAAGCGTCCTCGACGCTCAGGCCAGCATCAACAAGATTGCGGAGGTACTCAACTGCAGCAGCGAGGACGAAACCGACCTCTTCGCCGTCGGAAGCACCCTGGTTGGAGAACGCGACACCGTCAACGAGAATGGCGCGGGCATCAGCCTTTGCCTCGTTGCCCAGCTTGGCGAGCTCGACTGCCTCGTCCAGAGATACGGACTCGGACTCGTCGTAGGCGGAGGTGAGAGGCGAAGCACCGAATTCGATGCGAATCTCCTCTTCCTTCTCCTGCCCCTCGGCGAGGGAGAGCAGAGCCTTGGCAGCCTCGTTGGCATCCTTGCCAGCCTCGAGACGTACCGGAGCGTAAGCGAACAGGACCTTGTCCAGTGCCTGCTTCAGATCTGCGGGCGAGATGTGATCGTCGCCGCGGAGATCGAGAACGAGAGAGTTCGTGCCGTAGTTAAGGGCATGCATGATCTTCTCGTTGGTGGTCTTGGCGTCACCCTCAGCGCCGAAGCGCTCAGTGACCCCCCAGCCCTCTGCCTTGGCGCTCGGCCCCTGGGAACCACGGAGGTACGGGAACTTGCCCGGCTCCGGAGCTTCCTCAAGCTCGTCTGCGCGCGTGAAGAGCGGCTTAATCTTAATTTCATCGTAAGTGGTGCGGATGAGGCGCTTCCAAATGTCCAGCGGAACGTCGGCGACGTCCTTCTTGTGGACACGAGCGAAGACCTTCGCAGCTGCCTTGCACCAATCTTGCTGAGTTTCTTCGAAATCAGCCGGCAACGGAGTGCCGTTGTGCGCATCAGTCACGGGGATGAACCTTCTTCCCTATTACTGGTTAATTATTTAATGAACACGAGTGTGCAGTACGTATAAGCACTGGCAGAAACACTATCTCCTTTGTTCCTGCCGAGCCCTCATGCTCTACGCCGTCCAGTGTGCCAGCAGTTGGGTGCGTAGTGCACATTTCAGCAGCCACGCAATCCTCCTTTATCGGCTCCTGCCGGCGTAGATAGCCGACTAAACACATTCGTTTACCTAGTCTAGCCAGATAACTGACAGAATGCTTGAGGCACGAAACTTCCAGTACGTGTGTCTTACTGTCGAGAAATGGGCTGTTAACAGGAGATTTACCAAAATTGGTCTGATGTCGCCTAAAAAAGTGTGCCCGATCTCACCCGTTTTATTCCGAATATTCGACAAAATAGTCCGAAAAGACCACGATGTCGACCGTTGTTTAACAATCTATGACAACAGTCGGACATTTCCTGGCAGCCGTTCTCCCTGCGGATTGACCGTTAGATACCTAGAAGAGAAGGCGCTCATATTACGGAAGGACAGCTCCGGTAACGAACCACCGGTTAACGGTGCCATGAATCCTGGTTTAAAATGTGGCCACCATGACAGAAATTTTCCACAGGGCGATCCACTGGGTGGGGCAATTCCTCGATTTTTGTCGCACGGTCATTACCGATGCCATCGCCACCTTTCATGCCTTCCCTGGATGGAAGAAGCTTGCCGTTACCGGCGCGGCCGCTATCGCTGTCATCCTCTTCATCTTTGTGGATATCCCCAGTGTCGAGTTACTTCGTCAATGGGCAGATAGAGCGGGAAACTGGTTTTTCCTCGTCTATTTCCTCATCTACGTTGTCTTCACTCAATTCCCCATCCCCCGCACCTTTTTTACACTCATGTCGGGGATTTTCTTCGGGCCCATTCGAGGGTGTATTCTTGCCCTCACCGCGACAACGGTGTCAGCCATTATCTCCTTCGTCATCGTTCGCCACTTCCTCCGGGACTGGATGGCTCCCAAACTCACTCATCCCGCGGTATCCGGTATTGACGAACGCCTGAGGCAACGCGGGTGGCTATCCGTGACCTGCCTGCGCATGATCGCGGGTATCCCCTTCTTCGTACTCAACTACTCCACGGCAGTCAGTTCTATCCGGTTCCTGCCTTATATAGCAGCAACATTCATTGGTTCTGCCCCCAACACGATTGCCATCGTCCTTCTCGGCGACACTCTTACTGGCAACGTAAATCCAGCGCTTCTCCTCGTCTCTGCGGTTCTTCTCGTTATCGGAGTGTCAGGACTCGTTCTCGATGCGAAGCTTCCCGTCCGCTCTGCGAACAACCTCACGCCTGCCTCAAGCCGATAAGGATGGACACAGAATGGTTGCGAACCAGCCTACCTTCGCAGGTAAAGGCTAGAGGGTAGACTGAACGTGTTAGTGAGGCCGTGTCGGAGACCTCATCGTGCGCGTTGATTACTGATATAGCGGTCATCGCTCGCGGGGAATCCGACACACGTGTAGGTGTGGAAAGAGGGTGCGAGATGTTTGCAGTCCAAGCAACGTATAAAGGCAAGGAGAAACGTCGCGGAGAAATCGTCCGACGATCCGCCGAAGCTCTTTCCACCATCACCGACGGTGCCGACTTTGAAGTGCACAATGTCGATACGATCTCTGCTCCCATCACGTCCTCCGAGTCCGCTGTCGCCATCATCATGGCACTCTTGTCCTCTGAGCAGTGGATGATCAGTCTCGGATGTGGCTCATCTGCAGAGGATGCTCGAGCGTTTGCTGCGCGGGCTGCGAAGAAGGGGCCACGAACTCTTCCTGTGACCGTTGCGACTCCCGACCATGAGGAGATTTACGAACGAGCCATTGTGGATGCCTTTGTGCTCATCGCCTTCGTGCTGGGCAAGCGTTCCGACCAGGGGCGTGAGGCAACAGGTCTCATGCGCACCGGGTTGAGCCAGGTGGAGGCTGCAGAGGAGCTCGGCATCAGCAAGCAGGCCATGAGTCAGCGGTTGAAGGCAGCCGGTTGGGACGCAGAAAACGCGGGTTGGGAGCTCGCCACCAAGCTTCTTCAGCAGGTCTCTCACGCACTGTAGGGCTTCTCGTCCACGACGAGCTGCCACAAAGAAAATGCCGGAAGGAAAACCCTTCCGGCATAAAACTATGCAGTTTTCATGTGGCTACCGCCACGTGGAGATGAGACACTTCGCGCTATTCGCCGAAGTGCGGGAGCTGGCGCCCTTCTCCTTCCGGCCGTACCTGGTGTGCACCACCTTGGTCGGGAGCAGGTGTCCTGGTCGCACCGGGCTGCGTTCCTGTTAGCGGGAACTGAGGTTGTGGTGCATCGAGGGCGGCATGGTTGCTGCTCCCCGCTTGCGTGGCTTGTTCTGCTGCGAGCTTCTCGTCACGCTTGGCCTTGGCTGCCTCGTGCGGGGCGGGTTCCACCGGGCGTGTTGCCTCCCGGTTGGCCTTGGCAACAGCAGCGGCGATTTCTGGATCGGATTCCGTGGAGAACCACTTGTCCGTCTCCTTATCCGCAACAACTTCGAGCCCCTCGTCATCGACGGGCGCCGGTTCGTACCGGAACACGTCATCCTCGTCCTTCTTAGCAAAGGACCGGGCAAACTTCTCCAAAGAATCGCCGAATTCGCTCGGAATCATCCACACCTTGGAGGACTGACCCTCTGCAATCTTCGGCAGTTTCTCCAGGTACTGGTATGCCAGGACCTCAGGAGTGACCTTGGCGGCCTTGATGGAGGCATTAATCTTCTGGATTGCCTTTGCCTCACCCTGTGCCTCAAGGTAGCGGGCGGCGCGCTCACCTTCTGCGCGCAGAATCATGGCCTGACGCTCGGCCTCAGCACTGAGGATGGCTGCGGACTTCTCGCCCTCAGCCATAAGAATGCGGGCCTGCTTTTCACCCTCAGCTGTGCGGATATCTGCCTCCCGCTGACCTTCAGCAGTAAGAATCATGGCGCGCTTCTCGCGGTCCGCCTTCATCTGCTTTTCCATGGACTGTTGAATGGACGGCGGCGGATCGATGGCCTTGAGCTCCACGCGGGAAATCCTCAGCCCCCACTTGGTGGTAGCAGAGTCCAGCTCGCCGCGCAGCCTGCGGTTAATGACATCGCGGGAGGTGAGCGTCTCCTCGAGTGTCATGCCACCGACCACGTCGCGGAGGGTGGCGACGGAAATCTGCTCGACACCGACGATGTAGTTGTCGACACCATAGATCGCGAGCTTTGGATCATTGATCTGGAAGGTGACCACGATATCAATGGCCACGGTGAGGTTGTCCTCTGTAATGACGGCCTGCGGCGGGAAGCTGACGACGCGCTCACGCGTATCAATCTTTGCCCTGATCCGATCAACAAACGGGACAAGGAGGGTGATGCCTCCCTCCACGGTGCGCGTGTAGCGACCGAGCCGCTCAACGACCGCAGCTGTCCCCTGCGGAACAAGTGCAATTGAGCGGGCTACAACGACGACAACCAAGAGGAGGATAAGGCCGAGAACAATAAAGGACATGTTCCTACGATCGCCTTTCGGTTGGTTAACGGGAGTATTTCCACGTCCCAGCCTACGTGTTTTTCACCCTCCCCGCCCGAGAAGAATCCACGACTAATGGTGCGGTCGTGTTTGTGGTCTTCGGCTCCCCCAGCCATAGCCCTCCGGTGAGCCGTGAAGGAAGAGACAGGTAAGCGACGGTGGAGCGTCGACAAGCAAGACAGCTTTGCGCGCGGATCATCCCCCGGTGAGGTTAGACATCCTCCCACACGACTGCCGTGTTCCCCTCGATGCTCACCACTCGCACAATCTCACCTGGGAGAAACTCATGCGACGGGTCGAGACTGCGGGCTGACCAAATGGAACCGTCGAGGCGGATCTGCCCGGACTGGCCCCCGACGGTTTCCAACACGTGACCGGTCTTTCCCTCCAAAGCTTTTTGGGAGGTATCCAAAATGGGGCTCTTCATCATGCGGCGACGCAGCCAGGGACGCAACAGGAAAAGCAGTCCAATGGCGAAAATAGCGAAGACAATGACTTCCACGGCGACGGGCAAACCAATAAGCGACACACCCGCGGTGCCCAAAGCGGCGAGAGCCAGCATGAGAAGAGTGAAGTCACCAACCGCTAACTCGGCAGCGCCGAGTGCCAATGCTGCAATTAACCAGACTAAAGAACCCACAAGGGTTAGGGTACATGAGCGCTGTCCGTCGGCGGTACTACTTCCCACGGACCTCCACCTGTGTGGGCTACATCATGTCTTCCTTTGTCAGCTGCGGATTGGTGACAAAGTCAACGAGGCGCTCAACAGCGTTGATGAGCGATGAATCAACGTCCTTATACGAGTGCACCGCGTTGTACACACGGTTCCACCCCTCCTTCGGCTCGTGCCAGCCAAGGCGATCACACACGCCCTGCTTCCAGTCCTCACCGCGGGGAACGTCTGGCCAGGCCCGAATGCCCACGGAGGAAGGCTTTACTGCCGCCCAAATATCGATGAACGGGTGGCCGGTGACAAGCACATGCGGGCCAACAGATTGGGTAAGACGTGCCTCTTTCGACCCGCGGACGAGGTGATCGGCAAGCACCCCGACGCGCCGCTCAGCCCTCGGTTGGAACTCCCGCAACCGATCTGGGAGATTGTCCAGACCCTCCAGGTACTCCACGGCAACGCCCTCCACCCGGAGGTCGTGGCCCCATATGCGCTCAACAATCGCCGCATCGTGGATACCTTCCACCCAGATGCGCGATGGTAGAGCAACGCGGGCCTCATGATGTTCGACCATGCGAGAGCCGGAATTGGAACGTCTCGGCTGTCGCGGTGGCACGTAGCGTGTGGGGGTCACACGCTGTCCGTCTACCATGAACGCGCCGGCGCGAACGGGGAAGATCCGCGTCTTGCCGTGCCTATCTTCCAGCCGCAGCATGTCACCTTGCGGGGTCTTTTCCCACCCGACGACGGCACCGACATAGCCGTCGGCGAACACCTCGAAGACGGTGCCCGGCTTGGCGGGTACCTCATCGTAGCGGGTCGGGCGGTTGCGTGCGTGCCCGTCAAAAATATTGCCTGAGTACCGGTCCATGAGAAAAGATAATAATGAATGCAAAGCCCCGCCTTGCCCACCCGGTACGGCCAGGCGCGTTGTGCGCCGTGCACACCAGGAGACAAGCAGGCACCTTCTCTCTCACATCTGAGCATGCGTTATAGTTGCCAGCCTGGATGGTTGCTTCCCGTCGATACTGCAAAGGAGTCTCATGAATCCCCGTGACCTGGTCTATTCACCTGAGCAGAACTGTGCGCTGTGGGTCTCTGCGTGGATTCATGGTACGGTTTCTCTCGATGATGCTCAGGACGCACTCTGGGAACTCGACTTGGCCATGGATGACGAGGTGCTCCGGGAGGTTCTCGCCGAGGCACGCGCGGCCAGGGACGCGGATACCGGCGACGGTTCAGGCATCGTTCGTTTGCTCCTCGGCGGCTATGGGCGTCCCCTTCCACGGGGTGTGGCAGACGGGTTCGGTATCGTCTCCGGCCCACTTATGCACGCTTGGTCCCCGTACACCGATGAGGACGGATTCATCTGTTGGGCTCATTCGGTCCACGATACGGTGCTGTTTAATGAGCCACACATGCCGGGCGAGGCGGACTTCCTCCTCGCGGAGGCAACGCGCCAGGCTTCGGCGCTTATCGACGCCCTCCAGCCGACGTATTCTCGCTCCTCCTCGCTTGCTCAGCCACGCCTCGTCGTCGGCACGCTCACCGATTTCTACGAAGCCCCCGGCACCCCGCCCGGGGTCGCACCCCGGGCGGAGAAGCTCATCACGCGGGCGAACCGCGTCGCCGCGATCATCGAGACCGTCCAGGACAGGGCGCGCGACCACGCCTTCGATGCCCAGTTGTTCCCCCTCCTCAGCAGGATTTCCGAGGCCCGGATGGCAGCCGTTGCTGCCGCCGACCGCGAGTATCAGCGCGGCGGAATGAACTAACAGCCGTAACGGAACAAGAAGCCGCACTCACCAAGAGTCCATCTGCCCTCGAACTTAAGGCACAACACATGCCGGTCGCTCACCATTTCCGGCATACGCCTTAGCCAGCTAGATCAGCTGGATCTAATCAGCTCTAGCTGATCACCTAGACCGTTTGGACCAGCTAGCCCAGGTGTGTCCTCTTAATACTGCTAAGCACCGTCTCGCTGCCCATGCGCGCTACCGGCGTCGTGGCCACCGTGAGAACCGTGGCCATTGTGTGAACCATGACCGTGGTGTGGGCGTGCAGATACACAGCACCCCTCGGCGCACGGCGCCCCGTTCAGAGAACAGCCCCTCAGCGCCACGGAAACGGGACCTGGAACGCGCAGCGGCTCATCGCCACGTTCGTATTCCTCGATGAGGTCAATGACCATGGCCGTGAAGTCATGTGTGGGGCCGACGGTGTCGGCGCGGACGATGGTCATCCCCCACTCGTCGGCAGCCTCCTTGAGCTCATTATCGAGATCCCACACGACCTCTGTGTGATCAGAGATAAAGCCCACCGGGTAGACGACAAGGTTGGTCTCCCCGCGCTCATGAAGGTCGCGCGCGTGATCGACAATGTCTGGCTCGAGCCACGGTGTGTGCGGGGATCCGGATCGCGATTGCCAAACGAGGTCGTAATCGCTCACGCCGAGCCGTTCGGCGATGATCGCGCACGTTGCACGAATCTGGTCGGAATAGAGCGTGCCGTCTTCCGGCAGACCGGAGTGCTCATCGGCGACCGTGGGAATGGAGTGCCCGGTAAACACGAGCCGTGGGGTCACATTCTTATCGAACTGTGCGTAGGCGCGTTTGACGGACTCGACCGAGGGATCAATGAACCCCGGGTGGTCGAAGAACTGGCGCAGTTTCACCATCGTGAGGCTCGGGAGTCCCTTATCGGACAGGTGCTTGAGCGCGCGCTCAATATCTTCGTCGTATTGGCGACACCCACTCGATCCGCCCCAGGCGGAGGTGGCGAACACATAGACGTGGGTAATGCCGTCGGCAACCATCTCCTCCACGGTTTCCTCAATGAAGGGGTGCCAGTTCCGGTTGCCGAAATAGACGGGAAGATCCCGTCCATGATGGCGGAGCTCTTCCTCCAGGTTGGCAATGATCTCCCGGTTGAGCCCGTTCAGGGGGCTTACCCCTCCGAGGTGGTGGTAGTGAACCTCCACCTCGTCGAGCCTCTCCGGCGGGATTCCTCGACCGCGGGTGACGTTTTCCAAAAATGGCCGGACGTGATCGTGGTGTTCCGGACCTCCGAAGGAAAGAAGCATAAGGGCGCATTTCTTTTCCCCGTTCATCCGCTCATTGTGTGCGGTGACCTCGGGTACAGGTGCCCCAGAATGATCGTCTGTGGAATCAAAGGAAGCCATGCTGGCATCCTACCGTGACGTAGATTGCAGTCCGCCTCCGGGCATCCATCATTAGTTCTATATGCAGGTGGTCAGCACGATTGATGGGTGCGCCGGCTCGAAACCGCGAAAGACAGCGTAAAGAAGAAAACTGTGCCAAAGGATGGGAATCCAAAAGCAGGAACAAGCGTGATTGCGTGGAAACGGAAGATGCAAATGGGACAAACGGTGAAACTCCATTGGGACAAAGGTGAAGCAATACGCACATGAAAAAGCCGTGAGGGTGTGTCCTGCACACGCACCCTCACGACTGGTCTTTTCATTTGTCCTAACCGCGCTTACCATCCATAGCGACCTATGCCACGAGATGGATCCAGTTCACTGAAATCCAACGGGTCAGTCGCCCATGTGGAGCAGCTGGTTAGATGCTCACCCTAGAGTGGGCCGATTTAGATCAGGCGGACAGCGTTTGGCGCCATGCCACCGTAGCGGACGGGGCTGATCTGTACCGCGCCACCGGACTGTGGAGCCTCAATCATCTGGCCGTCACCGAGATAGATCGCTACGTGTTGGTTGCCGGAGGGGCCCCAGAAGAGGAGGTCACCACGCTGGATGTCGCTAATGTCTACCTTGGTTCCGCGCTGGTACTGGTAGCCGGTGTAGTGCGGAAGTGCGATGCCCGCTCCTGCGAACGCGTACAGGACGAGCCCGGAGCAGTCGAAGCCAACCTTGTTGTAGTCGCCGTAGGCATCGGCCACGCCACCATCGCGAATCCCCTTGGTCGGGCCGCTAGCGTTGCCACCGCCCCAGGCATAGGGGGTGCCGAGCTGGCTCTTCGCACGAGCAATCACGGTCTCAATTCGCTGGTTCTTGGAACCAGAGATAGCAGCGGAAGCCTTGTTGGACAGGTCCTCCATCGTGCCGAGATCAAGGTAATCGCTCGTGGCGTTGCCAGAATCGGTCGCACCGGAATTGCCAAAGTTGTTCAGAGCGTCGAGAAGATCCGACTCCGTCGTAGCGTCACCGGAGCGACCACCGTTGCCCGAGGCCACATCGGCCGTCGTCGAGCTCAGAGAAGAAGACCCAGACAGAGCCGGGAGAACCGTACCCAAGGCATCGACAGTCTTGAACGGATCGTCGAGAGTACCGGGATCGAGCAGACCGGAGTCAACGACGGCTTGTGCCGTGTTCACTGCGGTGTTAGCAAGCTGGAGGTAGTCGATCTCCCGTGGAGCGGGGGAACCACCGGCGGAACGGTCCGCGACCTCCGGAAGGCTGGAACTAGAGGCAGAAGAGCCCTGTTCCCCGTCTGCGGTGCCACCGACAAGCTCGGCGTCTGTGCCACGAGACTCCTGGGTCGCGACTTCGTTACCGCTCCCAGCGTTAGCGTTGCCTTCAGAGGGAGCAGCCGCAGGATCCTCGTTCGAGGTCTCCGGCGCAGAAGCCTGGGCGGCAGCAGCCTCATCGGCTTCCCGAATAGCAGCCGGCGCAGCTGTATCTGCGCCCGGGTTGGTGACACCCTGTGCGCCTGGGAGGGACTGTCCCTCAGACTCGTTGGACGATGCACCCTCATTGCCGGCCGACTTCAACTTGTCGATCTGTTCCTTGACCTGGCGAGCCTGATCGAGAAGTTGCTCACGCTCATTCTGCTTAGCCGAAAGCTCGAGAGTGTGCTGGGCAATCGCATCCTTGGCAGACTGCTCAGCAGCCTGGGCTGCGGCCTCGCGGCCCTCTGCTTCCTTCTGAGCGGCGCGTAGCGCCGACTCTTTGTTTGCCTTCTTGGTCCGCTCGGCGTCGAGTGCGTCAACGACGCCTCGCTGCTCCGCTGCCTGGCGACGAAGGAACGTAAAACGATCCAGTTCGCGCTTTGCATCGCTACCGGACGAGAGCATGGACGGATTGGAACCAGCGCCACCGTGGCGGTACGCAGTACGAGCCAATTCGTCGAGTCTCCCCTGGGCGGTCGACACATCGGAGGTCGCCTTATCAAGCTCGTCGCTGGCTTCGGCAGCGTTTTGACGTGCTGCCTCGGCGATAATCTGTGCGTCCTTGAGATCAACAAGCGCTTGGTTGACGGCCTCTTGGAGGCCACCCATCTGTGCTTCAAGAGCAGAAATGTCAGATACTGCGCTGGAAAGCTGAGTCGCCAGCTGTGTGAGCTGACTGGCGTCGATCTCTTGTGTCGATGCCACCGGAACGTTGGTGGCAGTCATCATTGTTATGAGGCTAACTGCGCCGATTGACACAGCCCGTTTTTTCAGTCGCTGGACTGGAGAAAAGCAAACCACAAGGTCTCCTCTTACCGTCGAAGCCTTCTAGCCAAAGAAATCGGGCCGAAAAAGACCGCACGAAATCACGACGCGGGACTTCCCACGTGCCGCCGCATGGGCGGGAGCAGTGAGATCCAGCGTTCATGAAAATCTGCGAGCCGTATTTTGGTGGCGCGAATTGGCGCAGCGAAAATATCGGTCGAATTCTCGTGGAACCGGAAAGCTTCAGTTATTGTGCGCGCCCTAGCTCACGGGGCCGTAAACCAGAAACTACGAACCCGCATGCCATGCACGCGTGTGCAGGAATCGCCGGTTCCCGAAAAGACGCGTCCCTCACAACCCCACCCATACCTGCGACACAAAGCGATGTCGTAGCTCCTTCACACGTTGGCGTTCTCCCGTGGACCGACCGCAAGGCGCGATCGTCTTCTGGAAAACACCGTCTGGTACAGCAGCCACCGCGAGGAGAAAATGTTTTACCTTTCATGCAAGCTTCCCCACTGGCCGAAAGAATTTCTCCAACGCATTCCAGTCAAGTTCCTAGACCTGACAACGTTGCGCATGTGATGGTTGATTTTGTTGAGTTATTCGTCGTCTCGTGAGCCGACTACGGACAGATTAATTCACTTTGGTCAATTTTGGGAACGATATTCACGATTTTCACACGAGTAAAGGTTTGACACATGACTAACAATCGCTCTACCTGGCGTTTGACCGTTACCAAAGCGTTATGTGAAATTACTCACAACAAAATGACACGCCGTCAAACCCTCAACTTAAGGTCGACGGTTTCTGGTAAAGGAACTACCCTTGCCCTCCTCAACGTGAGGCAATTACCTTATGTTTGTCGCCACCGCAAATGGCGACCATCACGCCTCAGCGCCTCCATTGCGGAATAGTGGAACCGATCACCTCAATGCCGGTCACGCAAGTGAAAGGTGTCCGTTGTTTGAGTGGCATGCAAGCGCCTGCGTAGTCGCTGGAGACACAGGCGAGAGCTGGAGACCCAGGTGAGAGAAGTGGAGCGATCGAGCCATGTGTGACGAGCCCTGCGCCGTCGCATATCTGGGTGCGATTGTCACATATCTGAGTGAGATTATTGGATGCCCCCAGTCAAGTATGCAGACTTGTCGGCCAAGGTGAATAGGCAGATGCGGGGATTACCGGAAATGGAAAACAGCAGGTGATTACTGCCTCAACTACCTCGCAGAGACTTCCCTGAACCCCCGTCGAGTTGCCCCACTGTGCCCCAGGGTATCCAAACCCGAAGGTGCAGCGATACGAACCGGAAGGGCTATTTGGTAGGTGTGTGGAGCCGTGCAAAAAACCACGTGCCCACGGCCACTACGACGATTGTAATGAGGACGGCGATGCTAACGAGCCCCCACGGCACGCTGGTAGACGAGACGTAGTCAACGAAGAAGTTGGACGCACGCACGTAATCGGGATCGGCCAGGAAGTGATACTGCGCAGCCTCCAACGTTGCGCGCGACACGTCGTCGGATACGACTGCGCCCGACATGGGATTGCGAACGAGAACGAGATCAGCACCCGTATGGTTGAGGAGCTCCTGAGCAATGTCCCGGAGATCCGCTGTATGTGCGGGGGTCTGATCAAGAATGGCGATGTGCATATCGCCAATCCCCTGCTCTTTGGCCTTCTGCGTGACCTCAATGAGCTTGGATTCCATCTCAGGGTACTCGTCGGCGAGAGAACCGATGTAGACGCCATCAGCGTTAAGCTCGTCGGTGAGCGCGTTGATGTTTACGTCCTCAGGGATCACTTTTAGCTCTCGCTTTCCAGTCTGTTTTCTCTGTCACCAGCTCCTGTGGCAACGGCTGCACGTCTGCGGTTGTGTGTGTCCGCGGATGCGTGCACATATGTAGAGCCAATATATAGGTGGCTCTCGTTGCATTATCTTAGCGGCAACCCGGCTACTGCTCTGGGGAGGCTTGGGTGCATGTTGCTAAGAAACCGTCGACTGGTTCGGTTTGTTGCTTCCAGCTTTTGCTCTCGAGACAATCTATGGGGCTTCTCAGTCCTCTCATGCCTCTTATCCCCCTTCAGCTTCCCTTCGACACCTAGGCTGCGCGCGGGAAGCATAGATAGAGCTCGTCGGTACGGTAGCGCTCGTCGTGAGAATTTCCTTCGTTTATCGTTGCTCGCATCAACCGCGGGGGTGTGAGAGGGCGATTCGGAGAGGGAAAATCGGTAAAAACGTGGGAAATCCACCCCCTTCGGGGCTAAATAAAGGGGTTAATACGTGAATTTTGCCACGATTGAAGGGGTTTTCAGAACCAGAACGCCCGTACTGTTATTATTGTTTGTAGTGAGCCAGTCTCACCGTCTGTGGATACATGTCGGCCTTATGCCAGGCATGGTCCGTAGAGGATGCGTCAGGCATTGCCTGTAGCGGCTGCACGACCGTTTGGCTGGCCTCATGTGAAAATAGTGCACTGGTGAAGATCGACATAAGGAGTCTGTTTAACGCTTATGGCTACCTCAAAGAACTCATTTGGGGCAAGGACGCAACTGACCGTTGGTGATAAGACCTACGATTACTTTGCGCTTTCCGCTGTCCCGGGGATGGAAAAACTCCCGTACTCGCTGAAGGTTCTTGGTGAGAACCTGCTGCGCAACGAAGACGGCAAGAACACCACCGAAGACCACATCAAGGCTATTGCCAACTGGGATCCGAAGGCAGAACCCTCTACGGAAATCCAGTTCACCCCGGCACGTGTTCTCATGCAGGACTTCACCGGTGTGCCCTGCGTGGTGGACCTCGCCACGATGCGCGAGGCTGTCAAGGATCTGGGTGGCAACCCGGACCAGGTGAACCCGCTGAATCCCGCAGAGATGGTCATCGACCACTCGGTGATCGTGGAGGCATTCGGCGATTCCAACGCCCTTGAAGAGAACGTGAAGATTGAATACGAGCGCAACGCGGAGCGTTACCAGTTCCTCCGTTGGGGCTCCCAGAGCTTCTCTAACTTCCGCGTTGTTCCCCCGGGAACCGGCATTGTCCACCAGGTGAACATCGAGTACCTGTCTCGCCTCGTCTTCGACAACGAGGGTCTGGCATACCCGGATACCTGTATTGGTACTGACTCGCACACCACCATGGAAAACGGCCTCGGCATCCTCGGCTGGGGCGTGGGTGGCATCGAGGCAGAGGCTGCCATGCTCGGACAGCCTGTCTCCATGCTTATTCCGCGCGTTGTCGGCTTCAAGCTGACCGGTGAGATTCCGGCCGGCGTGACAGCTACCGACGTCGTTCTTACCGTTACCGATATGCTCCGCCAGCACGGCGTTGTGCAGAAGTTCGTGGAGTTCTACGGCAGCGGCGTGAAGCAGGTTCCGCTTGCTAACCGCGCCACGATCGGCAACATGAGCCCTGAGTACGGTTCCACCTGCGCCATCTTCCCCATTGATGAGGTCACGATCGATTACCTGCGTCTCACCGGTCGCTCCGATGAGCAGTGCGCACTCGTCGAGGAGTACGCAAAGGCACAGGGTATGTGGCTCGACGAGGACACCGAAGAGGCCGAGTACTCCGAGTACCTCGAGCTCGACCTGTCCACCGTTGTTCCGTCCATCGCTGGCCCGAAGCGTCCACAGGACCGCATCCTCCTCAGCGAGTCCAAGGAGCAGTTCCGTAAGGATCTCACCAACTACACCGAGGACGAGGTGTGCGTTGACGATTCCAAGCCGGCCAAGCGCATGTCCAATGAGGGCGGCAACATCGAGGACAACGTCCAGGTAACCGACCTCAACAAGTCCGGTAAGGGTAACGGCGAGACCCTCGCTGTTGGCACCAAGGGCCGTCCGTCCAACCCGATTACCGTCACCTCCCAAAACGGTGGCGAGTACACACTTGACCACGGCATGGTGGCAATTGCGTCCATCACTTCCTGCACCAACACGTCTAACCCGTCCGTGATGATCGGTGCCGGCCTCGTTGCCCGCAAGGCAGTGGAGAAGGGGCTGACCACCAAGCCGTGGGTCAAGACCATTTGTGCACCTGGTTCCCAGGTTGTTGATGGCTACTACCAGCGTGCTGATCTCTGGAAGGATCTCGAGGCTCTCGGCTTCTACCTTTCCGGATTCGGCTGCACCACCTGCATCGGTAACTCCGGCCCGCTGCCCATCGAGGTTTCCCAGGCCATCAACGAGAACGACCTCGCTGCTACCGCTGTTCTCTCCGGTAACCGCAACTTCGAGGGTCGCATCTCCCCCGATGTGAAAATGAACTACCTGGCCTCCCCGATGCTCGTCATCGCCTACGCTATCGTCGGCACGATGGACTTCGACTTCGAAACCCAGCCGCTGGGCAAGGACAAGGATGGCAACGATGTCTACCTCAAGGACATCTGGCCGACCACGGACGAGATCGAGTCCACCATCCAGTCCGCGATCTCCCGCGAGATGTACGAGGCTGACTACGCCGACGTATTCAAGGGCGACGAGCAGTGGCAGAACCTTTCCACCCCCGAGGGCGATACCTTCGCGTGGGACGAGAACTCCACCTACGTCCGCAAGGCACCGTACTTCGATGGCATGCCGAAGGAGCCGAAGCCGGTCGAGGATATCTCCGGTGCCCGCGTGCTTGTGAAGCTGGGCGATTCGGTCACTACCGACCACATCTCCCCTGCTTCCGCCATTAAGCCCGGCACGCCGGCTGCCCAGTACCTGGACTCCAAGGGCGTTGCCCGCAAGGACTACAACTCCTTCGGTTCCCGTCGTGGTAACCACGAGGTCATGGTTCGCGGTACCTTCGCGAACATCCGCCTCCGCAACCAGCTGGTGGATGTTACCGGCGGTTACACCCGCGACTTCACCCAGGAGGGTGGCCCGCAGGCCTTCATCTACGACGCATCCGTCAACTACAAGAAGGCCGGCACCCCGCTGGTCGTCCTCGGTGGCAAGGAGTACGGCTCCGGTTCGTCCCGTGACTGGGCTGCAAAGGGTACCAACCTGCTCGGCGTGAAGGCCGTCATCGTTGAGTCCTTCGAGCGTATTCACCGCTCGAACCTCATCGGCATGGGCGTCATCCCGCTGCAGTTCCCAGCCGGCGAGTCCCATGAGTCCCTCGGCCTGGATGGCACGGAGACCTTCGACATCTCCGGCATCACCGCCTTCAACGACGGTGAGATTCCGTCCACCGTTCACGTGACGGCTACGAAGGAGTCCGGCGACAAGGTCGAGTTCGACGCGGTTGTCCGCATCGACACACCTGGTGAGGCCGACTACTTCCGCCACGGCGGCATCCTGCAGTACGTGCTTCGTTCGATGGCGAAGGGCGAGCACTAATCCCGCTGATCCCCGCTAGGCTGTGTGCCACGCCGATCGCTTTTGAGATCGGTGGCACATAGCTAACGTTGAGGGGGAGACGGCAGTTTTCTACCCGTCTCCCCCTTTTCGTATCGGTTCTCCTTGGTTTCGCCTCGAGCCCCAACCGCAGACTGTCTAGTATCCTTGACTTTCATTCCGCGACATGTGTGGTGGATGCTGCTCCCCTACGTGCAAAGCTGTAGACAAAAGACGGACAATTGCCATTGCTAGAGACATGGCCTAATTGATGAACAGGTCTGTTTCTCTGGTACGGCCGCAGGCTCCTGAACTCCATGCTTGTGTCTCAAAACCAGACTGAGATTGTTGCCCGCGCAGCGGCAATTGGAGCAGCAGCTTCCATACACATCGCTGAGGACGTCATTTTCTTATCCCATTGGTTCAACCTAGAAGGTGGTTTAACACATCGTGCCACGCGTGTCCGAAGAAGATCTGCACAATCGCCGAGCAGAGATACTCGACGGAGCTCGCCGATGCTTTGGCCAATACGGCTACGAGGGTGCCACCGTCCGCCGCTTGGAAGAGGCCACCGGCAAGTCCCGCGGCGCCATTTTCCACCATTTTGAGGACAAGGAAGGGCTCTTCTTTGCGCTGGCGCGCGAGGATGCGCAGCGACAGGCTGATGTCATCTCCGCTGCCGGCCTCGTCCAGGTCATGCACGAGATGCTCGACCACCCGGAGCGCCACGATTGGCTGGCCACACGACTGGAAGTTGTCCGGCTTGTACGCACCGATCCAGGATTCCGCGAGCGGTGGCAAGATCAACAGGAAATCGTCGACTCCGCCCTGCGCGAGCGTCTGGCCTCGACCCCTTCGGGGTCGACACGCGATGCACACAGCATCGAGGTCCACCGGGCGTTCCTGGAGACGATCCTGGATGGGCTCATTTCCCGTCTTTCTATGGGGGAGGATCCGGAGATTTTGCGGGAAGTACTGGGGCTCGCCGAACGCTCCGTACGGGAGGATTAGTTCACCCAAAGGTAGGGCGCGGGAGCCGCGCAAGTAGGATATCCTGCATGTCTTCCTTCCTTTTAGTGTCGCCTCGCACCGGTGACGATGTCGTCGCCCAGGAGTATAAAGATTTCCTCCAGGCCACCGGCCTTAAACAGGACGAGTTGACCCAGGTGCAGCTGGATAGCGCCGAGGATGTTCTCCCCTCCCTGGACGGATTCGACGGGATCATCGTTGGGGGCAGTCCCTTCAACATCACCGACGAGCTGCACACGCCTAAGCAGATCCACATCATGGGACAGCTGCGCACCCTCATCGAGTGCGAGCTCCCCTCCATCTTTATCTGCTTTGGTGCCGGTTTCGTCGCCTCCGAACTAGGCGGTACCGTCGGGCGCACGCATCCGGAGGAGTCCGGTGGCACAATGGTCCACCTGACGGAGGAAGGCAAGAAGGATCCGTTGCTGGAGTCGTTCCCGGAGACGTTCCAGGCGCTCACTGGCCACACGGAAAACATCACATACCTGGATCCCTCGTGCACCCTTCTCGCACAGAGCCCCACGTGCCCGGTGCAGATTTTCCGCTACGGAAAGCACACGTGGGCCACGCAGTTCCATGCGGAGATGGATCCCACCTCGATGCGGATCCGGATGAACTTCTACATGGATTACGGGTATTTCCATAAGGAAGACTACGACTCAATTGTCGCCACGCTCCCATCTGTGGACACGACCTACTCAAACGGTCTTCTGGCTTCCTTTGTTCGTTACTGTCTGTAGCGTTTTTCTGCTTGTCGACGCCCTCCTCTACCGCTCTGGCTGTCATCATGCCCGAGCCCGGGTAGTAGGTCGGCGCTCTTTGACATTTTGGGCAAACACACTGACAATCGATAAGTTATCTACACTCACGCGGAAAGTGACACGACTATGACTGAACAGTCGCAAAGCGAGCTGAAGAGGGGGTTGAAGGCCCGCCACCTCAATATGATTGCCATCGGTGGCGCCATCGGCACCGGGCTCTTCGTTGCCTCCGGCACCACCATCTCTCAGGCCGGTCCTGGCGGTGCGCTCGTTGCCTATGCGCTCATCGGCATCATGGTGTACCTCATCATGCAGTCCCTGGGCGAGATGGCCGCATACCTCCCCGTCGCAGGCTCCTTCCAGGAGTACGCGCGCCGATTTGTCTCCCCCAGCTTCGGCTTTGCCATGGGGTGGAACTACTGGTTCAACTGGGCCATTACGGTGGCGGCGGAGCTGGTAGCCGCCGCACTGGTGATGAAGTACTGGTTCCCCAATGTGCCCTCGATAGTGTGGTCAGTGGCCTTCCTCACGGCCATCTTCCTCATTAATGCCCTGTCGTCTCGGGCATACGGTGAAAGCGAGTTTTGGTTCGCGCTCATCAAGGTGGTCACCGTCCTCGTGTTCCTTGCACTGGGCACGTTCATGATCATCCGCATCTTCTTTAGCCCGGGATCAGCTCTTGAGAACTGGACGATGGGTGAGGCCCCGTTTGTCAACGGTGGGTTCGGTATCCTCATGGTCTTCATCGCCGCCGGGTATTCATTCCAGGGAACGGAGCTTGTCGGTGTTGCCGCAGGCGAAGCCGAGAATCCGGAGGAGACCATCCCGAAGGCTATCCGCACTATTTTTTGGCGCATCATGATCTTCTACATCGGTGCTATCGCCGTCATCGGTTTCCTCATCCCCTACACGGATCCGAACCTGCTCAACGCATCCGAATCCAATATCGCGATTTCCCCGTTTACGCTCGTGTTTGACCGCGTGGGTGTCGCCTTTGCCGCAGCACTCATGAACGCGGTTATCCTGACCTCTGTTCTTTCCGCTGGTAACTCCGGCCTCTTCGCCTCCACCCGTATGCTCTACGCCTTGGCAACGGGGGGACAGGCACCAAAGTTTTTTGCCAAGGTCACCTCTCACGGCGTGCCACTTCGGGCACTGTGTGCGACGACCATCGTCGGAATGACCGGCTTCATCACCTCGATTGTCGGGGATGGTACGGCCTACACCTTCCTCCTTACGCTGTCCGCACTGGCCGGGTTTATTACCTGGATCGGCATCTCCTGGTCCCACTACAAATTCAGGTTGGCTCTCCGAGCCCAAAACGTGCCACTGTCCTCGCTGCCGTATAAGAGCCCGTTCTTCCCGCTTGGTGCCATCGTGGCGCTTGTGCTGTGTTTCGGCGTGGTCATCGGCCAGGCCATCGGCCCCGTCGCCGCCGGCGAGGACTTCCTCGCCATCCTTACCCCCTACCTCGGCATCCCCGTGTTCCTGGCGCTGTGGGGTGGACACAAGGCAGTCACGAAGCTGCCGGCCATCAATCCAGCGGAGGCCGACCTGGAGCGCAACAAGAACTGGTAACGGCTGAAAATTACCAGCGGGGAAACTGCCTCCATACACTGGAGCCGTTACTTCTGTGAGGAAAGTGTGAAGCATTTTCCGCCCGCTGGTTTCCCCCACGTGTAGATAACCAAAAGTGTTGCCCGAGATGATCTTCTTTGATCATCACGGGCAACACTTTCGTCTACAGCTTTACTTCTGTGCCGTCACAGGTATGGGCTAGAACTGTTATGGACTAGAACCAGCCGATCTGCCCCACGATGTACGCGATGAGCCACACGATCAGTGCTATGACGGCGAGGAAAACAACCAGCACGATGATGCCGACGACGATGAAGTAGCGCTTTGCGTTCATCTTGGCCTGCGTCCCATCAGCAATGGCGTTTTCCAGCAGCGCGACATTTCTCCTGTTGGCCTTGAAGACGAAGTCGAAGGCATCGCCGACTAGCGGAATCGACCCGATGAACGAATCCACAGCCATGTTGAGAATCATCCGGAGCAGGACGAGAAGGGGCACGCGGTAGCGAAGGCCGTCGAAAAGCGTGGAACCAGTGGCGACCATCGTGAGAACATCGCCGGCACCCGGAACCAACCCGACGAGCGGGTCGAGTCCTACCCGGCGGTTCGTTCCGGGGATCGTGATGAGGTCATCGAGCAGCCAAGCAAGCGTGCGCGAGGTACCGCCGCAGCGCTGTCTGGCCTGGGTTACCGGTTCATCCTTCTGGACTGGGAGATCATCAAATTCCTTCACGGGACACCATCTTATAGGTCACTATTTCCACTGTCAGACCCAGCCATAGGTAAGCCACAGCCAAGCCACAGTGAAGCCATAGTGAAGCCAAACCGAAAAGCCCCGAATCGTTCCTGCTCCCCTCATTTGTGCCCCTCCCTCGTTCGTGGCCTTCCCTCCCCGGTTGCGAATGCATAGTACTCAATTCAAGAGGATATACTCAATTTCCATGATCGCGATCATCACCGTCACGGGCCCAGACCATACGGGCATCGTTTCCGCCGTTACAACGGCGCTTGCAGAAAAGAACGTGAACATCCTGAACATCAGCCAGACCATTATGGATGGCTACTTCACCATGATCTTGCACGGTGAATGCGATGACAGCACGAGTATCGCTGACCTCAAAGAGCACATGGCTAGCGTGGAGGACGCGCAAAAGCTCGTTATCCGCGTGCAGTCCGAGGCCATCTTTACCGCTATGCACCGCATTTAAGGGGTCGTTTGCGCATGAACACTCCACTCAACGCCTCACCCCTGATTACCAACACCTCCGATATTTTGGAGACCATCAACATGGTCGAGCGGATGCGACTGGATATCCGCACCGTCACCATGGGAATCAACCTCCTGGGCTGCATCCGCAGTACCATGGAGGACACCGCTGCAGCCGTCTACGACCATATTGTGGAAACGGCCCGCGACCTCGTTCCTGTTTGTGAGGGAATCGAGGATGAACTCGGCATCCCGATCGTCAACAAGCGCATCTCGGTCACTCCGGTAGGCATCCTTGCCACCGCTGTGGAGGGCGATCCTGTCCGCATCGCCGAGGCTCTGGATAAGGCAGCAGCCGAGGTCGGGGTCGACTTTATCGGTGGCTACACCGCACTGTGCGACAAGGGGCTGACCAGTGGCGAAAAGCGCCTCATCGAGTCCATGCCACGCGCTTTGTCGGAGACGAATATCGTCTGTGGCTCCGTCAACGTGGGTTCCTCGCGCGCAGGTATCAACATGGATGTGGTGAAGCTTCTCGGCAGTGTTGTAAAAGACGCGGCCGAGGCCACGAAGGATGCATCCGCAATTGCGTGCGCCAAGCTCGTTGTCTTTGCCAATGCGGTAAGCGACAACCCGTTTATGGCGGGTGCTTTCCACGGTGTGGAGGAAGCCGACGTGGTCATCAATGTCGGCGTGTCCGGCCCGGGTGTTGTCGATCGCGCCATCGGCACGCTGGAAGGTGCCACACTGGACCAGGTTGCCGCCGAAATCAAGCGGGCTGCGTTTAAGATCACCCGCGCCGGACAGCTCGTGGGCACGATGGCCTCTGAGCGCCTCAACGTGCCGTTCGGCATCGTCGACCTTTCGCTTGCCCCCACCGCAGAACAAGGCGATTCCGTCGCCCACATTCTCGAGCACATGGGCCTGGAGCAAGTCGGCACCCACGGCACCACAGCAGCGCTGGCCCTGCTCAACGATGCCGTGAAGAAGGGTGGTCTCATGGCGTGCTCCCGCATCGGCGGCCTGTCCGGCTCCTTCATTCCTATTTCGGAGGACAAGGGCATGATTGATGCCGTCCGTGCGGGCACGCTGTGCATCGAGAAGGTGGAGGCTATGACCTGTATCTGCTCGGTGGGCCTCGACATGATCGCCATCCCCGGGGATACCACGGCTTCGACCATCTCTGCCATGATTGCCGATGAGGCAGCCATTGGCGTGATGAACCATAAGACAACTGCCGTGCGCGTCATCCCCGTCCCGGGCGCGAAGGTAGGCGACGACGTCGACTTCGGTGGCCTTCTAGGCTATGCGCCCGTCATCGAGGTGGGCCAGAAGTCCGCAGATGCGTTCGTCTCCCGCGGTGGTTTCATCCCCGCACCCGTCCACGGCTTCCGCAACTAGCGTTCGTATAAACGCTCACGCGCACCGGCCCACGGCACGTGAACGTCCAGTGGCACGATAACCGATACAACAAAAAGAGGCTGTGACCGATTGATTCCTCGGTCACAGCCTCTTTTGCAGCTCGTCGAAGCGGACTACGTCAGCTCCACGATCTCCATGTACTCGTCGTTCCACAGATCCTCGGTGCCATCGGGAAGAATGATGACACGCTCGGGATCGAGTGCGCGCACAGCGCCCGGATCGTGGGTGACAAGGACGACCGCCCCCTTGTAGGTGCGAAGAGCATCAAGCACCTGCTCGCGGGAGATGGGATCCAGGTTGTTCGTCGGCTCGTCGAGAAGCAACACATTGGCGCGGGAGGAGACAAGCGTTGCCAGGGCAAGACGGGTCTGCTCACCACCGGAAAGAGTGCCTGCGCGCTGTTCCAGCTGCTCACCGGAGAACATAAACGCGCCGAGAAGGCTGCGCAGCTGCTGTTCATCAGCGTCCGGGCAGGCAGCAATCGTGTTTTCCCACACCGTTGCATTTTGGTCGATGGTGTCATGTTCCTGCGCAAAGTACCCGATCTTCAGGCCGTGACCGCGCACAATGCCGCCTTCTCCGTCGGTGCGTTCAACGCCAGCAAGAAGCTTGAGGAGCGTCGTCTTGCCCGCGCCGTTAAAGCCAAGGATGACCACGCGGGAACCCTTGTCCACGGCGAGGTCAACACCAGCGAAGACCTCCAGAGAGCCGTACATCTTAGTCAAACCCGTCGCGTTGAGGGGGGTCTTGCCACATGGTGCGGGGTCTGGGAAGGAAATGTGTGCCACCTTATCGTGCTGGCGCACCTCGTCGGTGCGTGCCACCATCTTCTCCGCGCGGGCGCGCATCTGCTTGGCGGCGGCTGCCTTCGTCGCCTTCGCACCCAATTTGTCCGCCTGCTTCAGCAAAGCGGCAGCCTTCTTTTCGGCGTTGGCGCGTTCCCTGCGGCGACGAGCCTCATCCGTCGCACGCGCGTCGACGTACTTATCCCAGCCCATGTTGTACACGTCTGCCTCGGCACGCACGGCATCGAGGAACCAGATCTTGTTACAGACTGCCTTCAAAAGCTCAACATCGTGGGAAATCATGAGTAGACCGCCCTCGTGCTTGCGGAGGAACTCCCGCAGCCATGCAATCGAGTCGCTATCCAGGTGGTTCGTAGGCTCGTCGAGAAGCAACGTCATCGTCGACTTACCGGAACCTGCGGTGGAACCGAAGAGAATCTGCGCCAATTCCACGCGACGGCGCTGACCACCAGACAGCGTCTTCAACGGCTGATCGAGAACCCGGGCGGGAAGACCGAGGGAATCGCAGATCCGCGCGGCCTCAGCGGCAGCCTCATAGCCACCTAGGGAATGGTAGCGTTCCTCCAAGCGCGAGTACTTCTTAATCGCGTTGGCCTGCTTGTTCGGATCCGTGGTGGTCTCCATGATCTCCTGCTGGCGCTCCATCGACGTCTTAATCTCACCGAGACCGCGGGCAGAAAGCACGCGGTCCCGGGCGGACTGCTCAATATTGCCCTCACGGGAGTCCTGGGGCAGGTAACCGATATCGCCGGAGCGCATAACATTGCCCCGCCACGGCTCCGTTTCCCCGGAGAGGATACGCATCGTCGTGGTCTTACCCGCACCGTTTCGTCCAACCAAACCAATCCGGTCCCCCGGCTGGACACGAAGATGCTGACCTGGAGCTGTCAGAAGCGTCCGGGCACCAACACGTACCTCTAAATCCTGCGTAACAATCACGGCGATACAGTGTACAACACCGCAAAACGGCGTCCTAGCCCCGCGCCATACGTTACGATAGAACAATTGGTACATCTGGAGGGAGAGGTAACTCATGTACGAGGATGCCGGGGATTACGGTTTCATCTACGGAGATGAGGGGAACCCACTCCAGCCTCTCATCGGGTTCTATCAACTTGCCGGGGGCGACTCCTCCCTCCCTGCCCGACTGGCAGCAATCAAGGAAGCCAACTACATCGACGATCCACAAGCCAACCTTCGTGCACTCTTTACCGCAGCGTACGGGGAGCTCACTGACCTCCTCCGGGACGACCCTCGCTTTTCCGCGATCTTCTTTCGTCGCATCATCGTTGCAGAATCGCTCCAGTCCCTGGGGCAGGATTTCGGCATCACCCGCGAGAGAGTTCGCCAGTTGGAGACCAAGCTAAAAAAGGCCATTGGTGATCCCACCCAGACCATCTACGGTGCACTTGCTCACGTTCTGGCCAAGAAATTCCTCCCCCTAACCCCCGTGTCCGATGTCTAGGGTGTCATTCCCCGCATCGACGAGCGCGACCCGAGCGCGCTGGCCATTATCAGTGGATTCTTCGCTCAGGGGTGGGAGTTTTCCTGTGACTGGATGCGTAGCTGCGACTTCGACGATGTGCTTCTGAAGCAGGTAGAAGAATTGGCGAACCCATACGGAGTGGTCCGGCTGCCCTCGTTGGCAGCAGCGCTCGGCACAACTGAAGAGCTCCTGGCACTGTATTGCACGGATCGCCATGGCTTTATCCGCCTGGGAGATTACGTTCTCACTGTCACCGGCAACTACGCAGACCGCTGTGCCGCGGTGCTCAGCATTCGGGAGACGCCTCTCACCGTCCTCGACATGGCCACCGCCCTCGGCGAACCGCATTCTCGAAGCATTACTGATCAGCTGTCGAAGGATCCACGGCTGGTCAAGGTGTCTACTAGCGCGTGGGGACTTTCTGAATGGGGCATGGAGGAATTCACCAACGTCGCTGATTGGATTGGCGATCACATCGACCAGTCTTCTGAGCCCGTTCGCTTGTCAACGTTGCTTGCCGCCTGTGACAAGCTTGGTGTCGCCGAATCAACCGTTCGACTACTGGCCAACAACGGGGAATTCATCACTCGCGACGGGGTGGTGACTCGCGGATCAGACACCGCGCCGGTTCTCGGCAACCCTGCAGAAGCCGCCAACCTGTACTTCCGCGATGATGACTACTTCTCCCTCCTCACTGTGAATAAGGATCACCTCCGAGGCAGTAGCTTCGCCGTTCACCGCTCCATTGGTGCGCGCTACGGCCTTCTCTTTTTACAGGAGGTGACGCTTTCGTCACGGCTCGGGCCACAGTACCTACGCAGTACGAGGACCACGAATGTGACCGTCTCCACCATCCGGCGGTGGTTGGATGAGGTAGGTTCCACCGAAGGCGACCGCGTGTGGCTGCATTTCGGTAAAGACCAGACATTCGATATCCGACCCGCAACACGATTGATTCTGGACGGCGGTCTCCTCAATCGCTTGAGACTCGATGACTGGATAGAACCCGGCGATAACGATCTGCAAACGATCAATAGGGCGTTGGGCCTGAGCGCAGATGCTCCACGACGTCGCACCGCGGCGATTTTCCGGCACCGACGCCAAGATGATATCGCTGACGAGATCGCCGCGTGGGCCTAGCACGTACAAAGACGTAAAATTTTTCCATGAAGCTCGCAGTCATCGGTTTAGGGCCGGCCGGCCTGGCGCTCGCCCACCGGGCAGCTGTCCGGGGTATCGACGTGACTGCTTGGGAACCACAACCGGTACCCGCACATATTCTCAGCGTGTTTGCCGATGAGCTGCCCGGTTGGGCGGTAGACCTTCCCTCCCGGTCCATCTCAGCTCCCGTGGTTTACACCCATGACGGCACGCGCGTACCGCTCCACCGGGAGTACCGCGTACTCGATAACGAACGTGTGTGGGAGAAATTAACCACCTTCCCCGTGATCAACGAGCCTGTCAACGCTGATGCTGTCACCGCAGCAGAACTAGGAGCCGACATTGTCGTCGATGCACGCGGGACTCGAGATGCCTACGCGCCAGGAATGCCTGTGCAGGTAGCATGCGATAGATACACCACCGTTGCGTCAGAGACCGTGTTCATGGACTTCCGCTCACCCGACCCAGACCGCTTCACGTACACCATTCCGCTGGGCGACGGTCGCTTCCTACAGCAAAACACGATTCTTGCGACAGTCACACCGGATCGGGGCACGGATGTTTTCATTCCGCTTGTGCCTGCACCGTATACAGGGCCCCATGTTCCGTACGGCACGCGTGCCGGCTTCATCCACCCGTTTACGGGGTACTCCGTTGCCACATCCTTTCGTCTGGCGGACAAGACTCTTGACGCTTTGCAGGCGCGGGAACATAACCTGTCACCCGCCCATGGCACGCATAAACCCTTCCGTGCTTCCCCTACCCTGCTGCCCTGGCAGACCCCAACTTTCAGGGCTGACCTGGCTCTTTCTCGGCGCTGTCTAGCCACGCTTCTAGCTCTGCCCGCCGATTCGCGCCGGGACATCATTGAAGGCGTGTTTTCGCTTCCGCCAGAGCTGGCGCGCAAGTTCCTTATTTTGGGCAATCTAGGCGCTACCCTAAAAGGGATGGCACGGATCTGGATAGGTTTACGTGATGGCTCCCACAAAGCCCAGCTCATCAGCGCGTTTGCTACCAGCACAGCCACAGGACAACCGGCACTCGGATAACCTCCGCAGTTCGCTCATATTGGAAATGAAAGGACACATATGACCTCGGTTAACCTCACCAAGAAAGAGGCCCAGCACCGCAGTGACATGCTCGATGTCGAGCACTACACGATCCACCTCGACCTCACCACGGGCGAGGAAACCTTCTGTTCCATCACCACGGCCCGGTTCACGGTGAAGAAACCCGGCGACACGTTCATTGATTTGCGCGCCAAGAATGTTTCCGAGGTTCTCCTCGACGGTGCCGATATCACCAGCGATGCCGTGCAGCTCAACGATTCCGGCTACGACGAGGAGCATGGCCTCGCTCTGAAGGGACTGACCGAGGGCGAGCATGTCCTCCAGATCACCGCCGATGCTGTGTACTCCCATTCCGGCCAGGGTCTGCACCGCTTCGTCGACCCGGCAGACAACCGCGTCTATATGTACACACAGTTTGAGGCCGCCGATGCTAAGCGCATGTTTGCCTGCTTTGACCAGCCAGACCTCAAGGCCACCTACGACCTCACCGTCGTCACTCCCGACGATTTCGTCATCGTCACCAACGCACCGGTTTCCACCGAGGTGAAGGACGGTAAGACCACCCATACCTCCACCATTGACTACAAGCTGTCCACGTATCTCGTTGCCCTCATCGCCGGCCCGTACTTCGAGGTTAAGGACTCCTGGACGGGTTCCCTTACTAAGTACCCGGAGACGCCGGTAGGCCCGTATGGTCCGCACCCGGGCCAGGCCGACGCGCTCACCATTCCGCTGTCCATTTACTGTCGCCAGTCCATCGCTTCCGCGCTGGATGCCGACGTCCTCTTTGAGCAGACGAAGCAGGGCTTCGACTTCTACCACCAGGTCTTTGGCGTGATGTACCCCTACCACAAGTACGACCAGGTCTTCTGCCCGGAGTACAACATGGGCGCAATGGAAAATGCGGGCTGCGTGACCTTCCGCGACGAGTATGTGTTCACGTCCAAGCCGACGGAGTACCGCTACGAGCGCCGCTGCGACACCATTCTCCACGAGATGGCCCACATGTGGTTCGGTGACCTTGTCACCATGCAGTGGTGGGATGATCTGTGGCTGAACGAGTCTTTCGCCACGTGGTCTGCAGCTACGGCAATGGTGGCAAACACCAAGTACAAGACCGCATGGGTTACGTATTGCTCAGTGGAAAAGGCATGGGCCTACGCCCAGGACACACTGCCCACCACGCACCCGATTTCCACGGATGCTTCCGACATCGAGGCCGTGGAGCAGAACTTCGACGGCATCACCTACGCCAAGGGTATGAGCGTGCTCAAGCAGCTGGCGGCATATGTGGGCCAGGATGCCTTCCTCGCTGGCGTGCGCCTACACTTCGCTCGCCACGCATTCGGTAACGCCACCTTCGAGGATCTCCTCGAGTCCCTGTCTGAGTCCTCCGGCCGCGACCTGTCCGACTGGGCACACCAATGGTTGAAGACCACCGGTGTCAATGCTCTTCGCCCGTCGTTCACTGTGGAGGACGGTAAGTACACGTCCTTCGCTGTCGAGCAGGACGGCGCTCAGCCTGGTGGCGGCGAGTTCCGCACGCACCGTATCGGCGTGGGGCTGTATTCGCTTATCGACGGTAAGGTCACCCGCACCGATCGCGTCGAGGTAGACATAGATTCCGCAACCAAGGACATCGCCGATTTCGTGGGCAAGGAGGCTGCCGATCTCGTCTTTGTGAACGACGATGATCTCACCTACGCGATCATGGAGCTTGACCCGGCATCGCTGGCCTTCGTGCAGGAGCACATCGGCGATATCGAAGATCCCATGGCCCGGGCTCTGTGCTGGTCTGCTGCATGGCAGATGGCCCGCAACGGCAAGATGCGTGGCCGTGACTTCGTTGAGCTCGTGCGTCGCGGCGCGCCCGTGGAGAAGGAAACGGCCGTCCTCGGCCAGATCCTCGCCCAGGCAACCACCGCCGTGACCCGCTACTCGGCCTCTGACTGGGTCGAGGCAGAGGGCAACGCGCTGCTCGCCACCACCCTTCTTGAGGGTGCCAAGGTCACTCGCGACTTCCACCAGGTCGCCTTTGTCAACCAGTTGCTCCAGGTGAAGCCGACTGAGGAAGCCAAGGAGTTCTTCCGCTCCATCCTCGAGGGCGCTCCGTCCATTGAGGGTGTTGAGGTTGACGCCGAGCTCAAGTGGAAGGCACTCACCGCTCTTATCGCTTCCGGTGACATCGAGGATCCGGAGGAGAAGATCCGCGCCATGCGTGAGGAAGACAAGTTGGCCTCCGGCCAGAATTCGGCCTGGCGTGCCGCTGCTGCCATTCCTACCAAAGAGGTAAAGACGGCTGTGTGGAAGGAGCTCACGGACACGAACCGGTCCATGAGTAACCTGGAGCGCCGTCACAAGCTGGAGGGCCTCACCTTCGCCGGCTCCGCCCCGCTTCTGGCACCGTTTGCCAAGGATTACTTCGCACTGGCACCGCGGATGTGGAAGGAGTTCAGCTCGGAGACCGCACTGCAGATGGTTGAGGGGCTCTTCCCGCATTACGACACCTCGCAGGAGACGGTGGACACCGCCCAGGTTGTCCTCGATTCTGAGCATCCCGCTGCACTCCACCGCGTCATCGCCGAAGGGCAGGACCGAGTAAAGCGCGCTCTGCGTAACCGCGAGGCAGAGAAGTAACGGACTAACACACCCTGCGCGAAACGCAGGGCACAATAAAAACAGGCAGCTAGCCATCACGCTAGCTGCCTGTTTCGTTCCTCTGTGGACGAGTAATTGGATTAGTTCGCATCAAAGAGGATTACCCGATCCCCTCCCAGATGCGTGTGTTGCGCGCTTAGCGGTGAAGGGGGAAGTCGTGGAAGCGGATAAGTTCCTGCTTTTCAAAGTCCCACGTCTCGACACGAATCCGGTCGTCGAAGGTTTTGGCTCGCAACCCGGTTGTCTGTGGAAGAGAAGGATCGACTTCCTCGTCGTAGTCGCCATCGGGCAGGTTGGCATTCTTGATCGCACCGGTGTTGACAACGGGGAAGCCGAGAGCGTCGGCACCACGGTACCTTCCCCACCAATCTCCCGCGGTAAGTGACGCGTGGGTATGGCTGGTGAACATCACGATATTCCGGTGGCCGCGCAACACATTGTTGAGCTTGTCTAGTTCGGCGAAGTCATTGCCGTACCATGGCGAATGCGTGCTCGTTACGGTCTCCGGAAGCACGAGGTGACTAAACAGGAACACGGTCTTGCCCTGTTTCTCCCAGTAATCGAGACGCTGCTCCAGCCATGCGAGCTGTGCGTCAGACAGTACGACGTAGGGTTCTTTCCCCTCTCGTGCCACATCGTCGTAGAACTCGGTCGAGATCATGAGCAGCGGTTGGCCGTCGACGATCTCCTCTCGCCAAACGTGGTCTTGCCCGGTCATGTCTAAGTAGCGGCGAATGTATGTGTCAGATCCATCTGTCCCGAGCATTTCGTGATTGCCAATGGTGAAGTATTCCCGCCCGGAGGTATGGGGATGTGCCTTTCTATCTGCAGCGAAGTCATCGTAGTTTTCCTGGTAGCCCATATCAACGTAGTCACCATTGACGACCATCGCACCGGCCTTATCGGGCCTGCTGTTGAGAAAATCGATCACGCCGCCGTACTTCGCCTCATTGTGGGTATCTGAGATCACGTCGACGATCGCTGTCGGTGCGCCGGGGTCTGCGGGAAGCGGGGTGGTGACGGTGACATTGTCGATCGCCCAAAACCAATCATCCTGGGCATTTGCATACGTGAAGGTGGCCGTGACGGAGGTTGCACCAACGGGGACGGTGAACTCATACTGCTCGTGGGTGGAAAACGCATCGGCGGTGAACTCGTGCATTTTCTTGGACACACCATTATCGAAGGTGAGGGTCACACTGCCCGAATTATCCTCGGATCCCTGCCTGTAGTGCGAATCGAATTCCAACTGGTACGCAGTGCCCGCGGTCACGGGAATCGACGGAGAGGTGAGCTCCGTCGTCATCTTTTCCCCGGCCACAAGCCGATGATGCTTGCTCTCTGCAATGGCAACCTTTCCGCTACCCCTGGTGAAGTAATGGCGCTTTTCTGTTCCTACAGCCCACGCCCAGTCACGAATGGTGAAGAAGTTCCACCCTTCCCACCGCTTTTCCCCCGAGTACAGCACGTTGGTATGGAGAGTCCACCCATCGTGGTTGTCAAAATCTTCGATCCACGTTCCTCCTTTGGCGGGATCCTCAATTGGCCTGTCGGTGCCGGTGCCGTCTTCTACTCCAGTCCCCGAGCCATCCGATGAGCCGGATGGTGAGGAGGAGGTGTTCTCCCATGAAATGGAGCTCAAGAGACCGTCGATGCGACCTGAGGAGAGGTTTTGAGCGGATACGGGAGTGGCTGCAAGCGAAACGGCTAAAACGGTTGCGAGGATGGTAGTGCGCATGGGCTTCCTTTGTTACCTAGAGACGATTTAAGACCAGCTGTATTTCAGCTGAACAGGAAAACCCTATGTCCAAACAATGGACCGCCGGTTAATAGAGGTAAAACGCACAATGACCACAGGCTGAAGAATGAGCAACCCACGTTTTCCTCGTCCATATCACCCCTCACGGACCAGTAGCTAATGTGCCCCGTAATCGGACAGGTTCATTTGCAGGAGGTACACCTCGTCGCGGAGGTTTGCAGCTTCCGCGGTAGTGATTTCGCCTGCCTCACGTAGTTCTTGAATGCAGCCAAGCTCCAATCGGAGGGCCTCTACCTCCAGCAGGTCCTGTTCCTCCGCGAGAGACAGGACGAGTGAACTTCCCTCTTCGCGCTTCGCCTGTAGCTGTTCCGAAAGCAAAAGAAAGCGCTGGTTCTCTGCGATTAGGAAGTGCACGGCGTTACGCGCAGCATCTGTATCCGGTTCCAACGAGGAAAGGTAGTCCAAAGAAAAGCGAGCGAGTTCCCGCCGTGCTGAGCGGATGTCGGCCGGAACAAGCATGCGACGCTCAGGAGTCCGATTGGTGAACCGATCACGAAACCCACGAGCCAAACGAAGGACCACTCGTTTCCATTTACCGCGGGACTTTTCACGTTCCTGCACGCCGCGCAAAAGTCGCGATTGCGCCTGGCTCATGGGGCCATAGGTCGATTCAGCGATTTCCCCATACTGGTACATCTCATCCAGGTGCTGTGACTGCTGGTTAAGGAGATCGGCGCGTTGCTTCCCCACTGCGTCCTCGAATTCCTCCCCCATGGTCAATTCCGCGATTTCCCGGTTGTACCGCGCGGTGAGGAAGGACACTGCCTGCGGGTGTTTGGGGCCGAGTTCCTCTCCTACCGTGGTGATGAGCCGTTCCTTCACTTTCACGCGTACTTCGGTATCGCGGTCATCGTCGTGCGTATCATCCGCGGGGGCGAGCACGGGGAGAACGAAGTTTGCCAGAAGTAACGTGCACAAAATGATTCCGGAAGCCAAGAAGAGAAGCTCATCCCTGATGTGTAGACCGTCAGTGCCGACAAGGGAATGCGGCAGCGTCAACGCAATGGAAAGAGTCACAGCGCCCTTTGGGCCTCCTAGTGTTGTCGCGAGCGATGCAACTGCAAGGCCCTTCCAAGACGCAGGAACTGCGGCAGGATTGTGGCGTCGGGCGGACGCATCAAGCAGGAAGATCCACACAAAACGCAACAGGGTTACAACAGCGGTGAGCGCAACGACAGCGCTGAGTAACGACACTGGCTTGGTGGTTGTTTCCCACGAGTGCATAAAAATGCTGGGCAGGCGAGAACCGAGGAACACGAACACAACGCCGTTGAGCACAAAGGACATGACTTCCCACACTCCTTGCGAGACAAGAGAGACCCTGGCCGCGTACACGGTGCTTCGTGTGGGAACCAGCGCTATGAATAGGCCAGCTGCGACCACCGCGAGAATACCGCTGACCCCAAGCTTTTCGGCCAACAAGTTGATGAAAAGAGGCGTGAGTATCTCGAAGGTGACGTGGAAGACTGTAGATTCCATACCGATGCCACGCACCGCGCGCTGGATGAGAACCACGACGATGCCCATTGCCACGCCAAATGCCAGGCCACCTCCAAAGGACACAGCAAACGTCGTTGCCGCATCCTTCACTGAGAAAATGCCGGTCACAGCAAGTCCCACCGCGAATTGGAAGCTGACGATGCCGGATGCATCGTTGATGAGTGACTCTCCGGAAAGGAGCGCCTGCTGCCTTCCACTGAGCTTTGTGGACTTGGAGAGCGCTGAAACCGCTACGCCGTCCGTTGGCCCGAGCGCTGCTCCCAAGGCGAGGCCTGCTGCCAGGGGAATAGTTGGGACGATCCACTGGAGCGTGTAACCAACCGCAAACACGCTGGCAACGACGAGACCGATAGCCAGGGAAAGAATCGCTCCCGCGTTTTTCATCAAAGCTCGCTTGAGTACGTGCTGCGACTCGTCGTAAAGCAAAGGACCGATGAACAAGACGAGGAAGAGCTCAGAATCAAACGTCAACTTGAACGGCTCGCCGATGATGATTGCCCCGACGACCCCCATGGCAATCTGAACCAGAGGTAGGGATAATCGCGTCATCACCTGGTCAAGAACTGAAGAAACCAAGATGATGGTGAACAAAGCGAGGATGAGCTCGAGTGCTTGCATGGAATCCGCCTTGGGCTTGCCAATATTTCCCGTCTAGAGTACGCCTGTTTTACTGGCAAAACAGAGTAACCGTGATGTGTCTCAGCTTCGCATCACGTACCGATCACATCCGAGAACCATGCACGTGGGATGAGGAAATTCCCGAGGTTTTCCTTGAATGCGTGACAGTTGGCAGCCTCTGAGCACAACCCCTGAGTACAACACTGACGCTGTTCCCGGCATATCTGCGTTCTGGGTACCGACTCTCCACCCTCGCCTACCGGAAAACAGTGCCCGGTGAAGCGAGGGACGCAGTCAGTCACTCAACCGAGTAGACACACTCACCATTGATATATGTGGCGTAATCCAGATGCATACCAGGACGGTAGGCGAGATCTACTGCATGGGCTGTGTTCAGCACATGGAGATTGGCCGCACACCCGACAGAGAGCGTACCTACGGCGGGGCGCCCGGATGCGTCCTTCCCGCCGCCCACATCGTTGCGATGGAGGGCCGTGGCTCCTCCACGAGTGCCTGCGGTGAGGGCCTCGTCAAACGAGAGGTGACCCTGCAGCACGGCAGTCCCCACACACCAGTTCATCGAGCTGGTGTTGGAGGTACCTGGATTAAGATCCGAAGCGATAGCCAAGGTGACCCCAGCGTCGAGAAGCTCGCGGGCGGGGGCAAGTGGGTGCCGCGTGCAGATGTCGGCACCGGGAAGAATCGTCGCCACCGTGTCAGATGCGGCGAGGAGCTCGACATCCCTTGCCGAGGGGAACGTCACATGGTCGACGGATGCTGCACCGACCTCAACGGCAAGGCCGATGCCCGGCCCCTCGCCCAGCTGGTTGCCGTGCACGCGTGGCACAAGCCCCTTTTTCTTCCCAGCTTCCAGTACCAACTTGCACTGTTCGTATGTGAAGGCGCCTTCTTCACAGAAGACATCGATCCAGCCAACGTGAGGAGCAACTGCGTCGAGCATCTTGCCGGCGACAAGCTCGACGTACTCGTCTTGCTGCATCTCCGGTGGGCACACATGCGCCCCCAGGAAAGTCACCTCGTCACACAGGTCGGCACCGATTCGCGCCGCGTCGACTTCTGTATCGATGGTGAGCCCATACCCAGTCTTCGTTTCCACGGTGGTTGTCCCACCCGCGTAACAGGCGCGAAGCCTGTCACTGACGAGGCTGCGAAGCCGCTCTTCCGAGGCCTGACGTGTGGCTTCCATTGTCGCGTGGATCCCACCGGCTTGGTAGGCCTCGCCGGCCATACGAGCCTCGAACTCCGCAGACCGGTCACCGTCGAAAACCATATGGGTGTGCGAATCCACCCATCCTGGCAGGACTGCCCGTCCGCCGAGATCGACTACCTGTTCTGCGTCAGGAGCTTGTGTGGCTTCACCAACCCACGTGATCACCCCATCTTCGGCAGCAAGAGCCGCATGCTCAATCGTTCCGTTTGCCACGGTGCGGAGCTCAGAGATTCCGGTAAACATTACAGAGTTAGTTGCCACAACATAGTCCTTTCAGTTACAGGCAGGTAGTTCGATCTCGTTGACTGGCGGGCCTTTTAATCTTCCCGGCTACGGAATTCCATGGGGATTTTCACGCCACGTTCTTCCGCGACCTCGTGGGCGCGATTGTAGCCTGCATCGAAGTGGCGGATGACACCCATTGCAGGATCGTTCGTCAGTACGCGCTCAAGCTTCTGGGCAGCAAGATCCGTACCATCAGCGACGGTCACCTGACCTGCGTGGAGTGAGCGTCCGATACCTACACCTCCACCGTGGTGGAAGGACACCCACGTCGCACCGGAGGCAGTGTTCACCAACGCGTTGAGAATCGGCCAGTCAGCAATGGCATCGGAACCGTCGATCATGCCCTCAGTCTCACGGTAGGGGCTTGCGACAGAGCCGGAATCGAGATGATCGCGGCCGATGACAATGGGCGCGCTGATCTTCCCTTCCTTCACAAGTTCGTTGAACTTCAACCCCGCCTTGTGCCGTTCGCCGTAGCTCAACCAGCAAATACGCGCCGGGAGGCCCTCGAACTCCACGTATTCCTCGGCTGCATCGAGCCAGCGAATGAGGTGTTCATTCTCCGGAAACAGCTCACGCAGGGCATCGTCTGTCACCTTGATATCCTGCGGATCGCCAGAAAGGGCTGCCCACCGGAACGGGCCGTTACCCTCGCAGAACAGCGGACGGATGTAGGCGGGAACAAAGCCAGGGAACTCAAAGGCGCGGTTGTAGCCGGCCTTGCGAGCCTCATCGCGGATGGAGTTTCCGTAGTCGAATACCTCGGCTCCCCCATCCTGGAACTCCACCATCGCTTGGACCTGCGCTGCCATGGATTCGCGTGCCTTTTTGGTGAAGGTCTGCGGGTCATCTGCTGCCTCAGTGTGCCACCGGTCAAAGGGGATTTCCTGCGGAAGGTAGCTGAGCGGATCGTGCGCCGAAGTCTGGTCGGTCACGATATCGATGTGGATCTCACCTGCACGGTGCCGCTTGAGCATCTCCGGGAAGAGCTCAGACGCGTTGATTTCCAGTCCGATGGACAGTGCCCGCTTTTCCTCCTTGGCCTTGTTCGCCTGAGCGACGGCATCATCGATGCTGTCAGCGATGATGTCCAAGTAGCGTTTCGCCATGCGACGCTCCAACCTGCCACGATCGACATCCGCAATAATGACAACACCGCCATTGAGTGTGACAGCCAGTGGCTGAGCGCCGCCCATGCCACCACAGCCACCGGTTAGGGAGATGGTGCCGGCCAGGGTGCCATCGAAGCGCTTCCGGGCAATGGCCGCAAAGGTTTCGAATGTTCCCTGCAGAATGCCCTGCGTAGCAATGTAGATCCAGGATCCGGCAGTCATCTGTCCGTACATGATGAGTCCCTCGTCCTCAAGACGCCGGAATTCCTCCCACGTTGCCCAGTCTCCCACGAGGTTGGAATTAGCGATGAGTACGCGGGGAGCCCACTCGTTGGTCTTCAACACGCTAACGGGCTTGCCGGACTGCACAAGGAGGGTTTCGTCATCCTCCAGCTCCTTCAGCGTATCGACGATCATGTCGAAGGCCTCCCAGGATCGTGCAGCACGTCCGGTTCCGCCATAGATGACGAGCTCGTCGGGTTTCTCAGCGACCTCCGGGTCGAGGTTGTTCATGAGCATACGAAGCGGAGCTTCCGTTTGCCAGCTCTTCGCATTGAGGGTGGTGCCCCGAGGAGCATGAACTTCGCGTGGTCCATGGCCAGGTGTAGACAGGTTCGGGTTCACGGCGCAACCTTTCCTAGACGGGTTGGGCTGCCCGATTGTTCGCGCGTGCGCTTCGAGAAAACCCAACATCGAAAGTGAATGTAATCTTTATTTCTCCACCCACTTTAGGTAGGAATAGAAGCCCATGAGGTGGTTTATTGCTCATTAACTGTCTGCCATATGAGACTTCGACGTATCCCCTCGTGCACGCAATCCCAGGGCACCGAAGCACTCCGTAAGCCAAGCCATACACATGGCAAGCCACCTAGCTCTCAGGCTCAGGCCACAATTATCACGATGCTGACCATACGAGGGGCTCTGAAACGCGTTGCTCCCCCATTTGTCTTCTTAACAGCACGCCGCTTATCCGACATGCCAGCCCGGGGCATGCCCAGATCGAGCATGCCATCTACAAGGCAAGCTCGCGTTAGAGCATGATCTTCGCGCTCACGCGCGCTGTTTAATCAGCCAACCGCTTCCTTCCAGCTGACCCGTACACCCGCTTCTCCAGACCGGCTGCCTTCATCTGCAGGTCTTCCACCACAGACATTCGTGCAGACCCGGTAATCGAACCAGTAGCAAAGGTGACGGCGAGAGCCGCCGACGGCTCCTGCAAGTGATTGAGAATCGGGACCGCAACCGACTCCTGCCCCGGTGCTACAACCTCGATTTCCTCTGCGTAGCCCTGCATACGAATTTCGAGGAGCTCCTCTGGCACGCTACCCAAAACCGCATTGATGCGCTTCGTATCCATCATGGAAAGCATCGCCTTCCCGGATGCAGTGTTCATGGCGGGCAGTCGCACTCCCACGCCAGTAATCAGCCGAGGCGCGCCGGGTGATGGCAATTCCAGGATGTAGACGACCTCATCGCCGACGATGCGGGAGACGTGGCACGTTCCTGAAACCAACTCTGCGAGGTGCTTCGCCGGACGTGTAGCTGTCCGTACGAGAGGCTGCTGGGTAGCATACGCACCAGACATTCCGTAAGCGGCGATCCCCAAGCCGTATGCGCGCCTTTCCGGCACGTACATCACATAGCCGTACTCAATCATGACATTGAGCAGGTGATACGTAGTAGAACGCGGAAGACCAAGCTCTTGTTGAATCCGCGCCGCGCTCACCGGAGAGTCCAGGGTTGAGAGCAACGTGAGGATACGCAGAGTATTAGCTGCAGCGGGTACGTGGGACATAATAGTTAGATTACCTAATATGCTTGACACTATGAGCTACTCCCCCAATTTTTCATGGACGGGCCGCAATGACGGTGATGGTCCTGAACATGCTCGCTGGTTTTCCACGATCACTCCGTTCCCCTTTAATCCCCTTGGCACTGAACCACACAATGAAGACCTCGCCAATTCCGTTACCCTCCTTGGCTTTGCTTCCGACGAAGGTGTGAGGCGCAACCACGGCCGAGCAGGCGCTGCAGAAGGCCCCCAGGCCGCGCTCACCGCGCTCGGTAGCTTGGCTGTCCACCACGAAATTTCCACCTTTGATGCCGGCATCATTGCTGTGGACGACGGCGATCTGGAAAGCGGTCACCAGGATCTCACTACTGCCGTTTCACGCATCGCGTCCACGAACTCAACGTGCATCGTTGTTGGCGGTGGCCACGAGACCGCCTACGGCACACATATGGGCCTCGTGCAGGCCGCTAACGGTGCTTCAATCGGCATCATCAACTTCGATGCCCACTTCGACCTCCGAACTGCAGATCAGCCAACGTCCGGCACCCCCTTCAAACAGATTTCGCGGGAGGTAGATCCGTTCAACTACACGGTTATCGGCATCTCCCGCCCAAACAACACCAGAGTGCTGTTTGATGAGGCCGATGCCCTCGACGTTCGCTACGTCACCGATGATGAGCTGCGACGCACTGGAGTGGAAGAAATCGTTGCCAGGGCTGCGTCGCAGGTGGATATTCTCCACGTTTCCATTGACCTGGATGTTCTACCCGCTAGCGTCGCACCGGGTGTCAGCGCCCCGGCTGCGGTTGGCGTTGATCTCAACACGATTCGCGACGGTCTGGCCGCCTGCATGCGAACCGGTAAGGTTCGGCTCATCGATATCGTTGAATTGAACCCAACTTTTGACGTTGACAACCGCACCGCGAAAGTAGCAGCACGCCTCATCAGCAACGCTACACAATGGCTCGAGGACCAATAGAACACAGGTAGTAGACATGTTTTGCTGCTACCAGTAGAACGTAGAAAGCCGCCGGGCACACAAATGCCCGGCGGCTTTCGCCTCTCGCCAGCTTTACGGCGTCGCGTTATTTTGGGTTAACTACTAGCCCAGCTCGCCCACCGCGTCGCTTGCTGCCTTCACAAAGTCACCGGAGGCGACGAGGTCAACGGTGTGCTGGATATCCGGAGCAAGGAAGCGGTCCGGGCCGGGGCCCTCAACGCTCGCGCGTAGCACGTCGATGACGGCCTTCGTACCCTTGCCGGGTTCGCCGCCGCGCATGTCAATGGCGCGTGCTGCCGTCAGGATCTCCACAGCCAGAACCCTCGTGAGCCCGTCTACATTCCGGCGCAGCTTGCGGGCAGCCGACCAGCCCATAGAGACATGGTCTTCCTGCATCGCAGATGACGGGATGGAATCGACGCTTGCCGGTACAGCGTTGCGCTTCATTTCACTGACGATGGCTGCCTGCGTGTACTGCGCAATCATGTGCCCGGAATCTACACCGGGGTCATCGGCTAGGAAGGAGTTGAGTCCGCGGTTGCGGGCAGGATCCAGGAAACGGTCCGTGCGACGCTCCGAAACGGAAGCCAGATCTGCCGTCACAATAGCGAGGAAGTCCAGCACATATGCGACGGGGGCGCCGTGGAAGTTACCGTTGGATGTCACTCGCCCGTCCTTAGCCACAACCGGGTTGTCCACTGCAGCAGCGAGCTCGTTATTGGCCACGAAGATCGCGTGGGACAATGTGTCCCGAACTCCACCGGCGACCTGCGGGCTGCAGCGCACGGAGTAGGCATCTTGGACCTGGTTGATTGCGAATTCTTCGGCAGCTGCCTCGAGAATGCCGGAGCCCTCAACAAGCTTCGTAACGTTGGCAGCGGCTACGGCCTGCCCGGGATGCGGGCGAAGTTCCTGTAGATCAGCGGCGAAGACAGTAGCGGTGCCGTTGAGCCCCTCGACAGACATAGCGGTGGCGATGTCAGCGGTAGTAACCAGGCGACGAATATCGTCGATGGCAAGGCACAGCTGTCCAAGCATGCCATCGGTGCCATTAATGAGCGCCAACCCTTCCTTTTCCTTTAGCTCAATGGGTTCAAACCCGGCGAGAGAACAGGCCTCTGCCCCGGTGATCTCCTCGCCCTCCTTTGTGCGGGCACGCCCCTCCCCGATAAGGACAAGGGCACTGTGAGCCAACGGTGCCAAGTCGCCGGAGCACCCCAGCGACCCGAATTCGTGAACGATGGGCGTGATTCCAGCATTGAGGAGCTTGGCGTAGCACTCGGCTACCTCCGGCCTCACACCCGTACGCCCGGTACACAGCGTGCTGATGCGCAGGAGGTTAAGAGCGCGGATGACCTCCCTCTCCACCTCTGGACCGGAGCCTGCGGCATGGGAACGGACAAGGGACTTTTGCAGCTGCGACCGCATCGATTCGGGAATGTGGCGCTTGGCCAGCGCACCGAAGCCGGTAGAAATTCCGTAGACGGGGGTAGGGTCCTTTGCAAGGTCCTCAACTCGACTGCGGGTTGCCGCCATCGTATCTAGAGCATCCTGCGTAATCTCGACAGGCGCATCGTAGCGGGCAACGTTGACAACATCTTCAATGCTCAACGCACCTACACCAACAGAAACGCAATCCATGGTTCACCTTCCAGGTAGGTTGACTATTCTCCGTTCGATAATAGCCACATACTGGTGATAACCGCGGAATCTTCACCACCCGTTTGCCAACATTCTTTCATTTGAGACTGTCCGATTCCCTACCCCAAGCGGGGTAACATGTGCTTACATTCCTTTAGGCTGCCTTAACATTCCTGGTACAGCTCCGTGCGAAAACCATTAACCATGGAGTCGCTGGTCGTCCCACAGGATTAAAAGATGCCAATCAGTAAGCACAGCACACAAAAAGCACCAACCGTAGGTTCTTCTGACACGCAAAAAGGAAGTGGAACCGACGTGGTCGATCCACTTCCTTTGTTTGTAGTGTTAGTGTGTGTGCCGTGGCACCGCTAGACGGAGAACCCGAGGGCGCGCAGCTGCTCGCGGCCTTCCTCGGTAATCATCTGCGGACCCCACGGTGGCATCCATACCCAGTTGATGGTGAGCTTTTCTACCAAATCGTGGGTCATGACCGCTGCTGCAGCCTGTTCCTCGATCATGTCGGTCAGCGGGCAGGCAGGTGAGGTAAGCGTCATATTCACAACCGCCTTGTTCCCGTCTTCAATCCAGATGTCGTAAACCAAACCGAGGTCCACAACATTGATGCCGAGCTCCGGGTCAATGACGTCGCGCAGGTATTCCTCGACATCGGCGGCAAGCTCAAAGTCCTCCTCGCTTTGCGGAGGCTTCTGAACCGGCCCTTCAAGCGAATCAGAGCTGCCATTGGCGGAGGTGGCGGCAGCCGCCGTGTCCTCACCCTGCTCAGCGGGGACATCCGCGACCGGCGCGTTGCTGGGCGCTTGATTGGCAGCGCTTTCTGCCGCGCTCGTCGCCTCCGGCGTGGCGCCGTCGGTTGTGTCGTGATTATCAGTGGTCACAGTGAAAAATATCCTTTGCTGATCGTCAGTTGAACGTCAATGGGAGAAATATTCGTCGAAAAGCCAGAGTTAGACCAGCAGCTCGGTGCGTAGTCCTGCGGCTCGGAGCGCCAGGCCACAGCCGTGGTGCTACCGTGGCCGAAGAGTCTTACACCTCGCCGACAGCTGCCTCGAAGGCCTTCCAGCCGAGAAGCGCGCACTTCACACGCGCAGGGTACCGCGACACACCGGCGAAGGCTACGCCATCACCGATGAGATCCTCGTCGCCCTCGTGCTCACCGCGGGAGGTGACCATCTTCTCAAACTCGGCAAGTTTTGCCAGCGCATTGTCCAGCGGCTGGCCGATGACCTCTTCAGTGAGGACATCAACGGCGGCCTGAGAAATGGAGCACCCCTCGGCGTCATAGGAGACATCTTCGACCGTCTTCTTATCGTCGCTGAGCTTGACGCGAAGGGTGAGCTCGTCGCCACAGGAGGTGTTGACGTGGTGAACTTCCGCATCGTACGGGTCTCGTAGACCCGCGTGCTGCGGATGCTTGTAGTGGTCCAGGATTACTTCCTGGTACATCTGTTCAAGGTGCATTATTAGTTACACTCCGAAGAATTCTTTGACCCGGTGAAGCCCAGCTACCAACTGGTCAACTTCATCGAATGTGTTGTACAGGTAGAAAGAAGCGCGACCGGTGGAGTTGATCCCTGCCTGACGGTGGATCGGCCATGCACAGTGGTGACCTACGCGGATGGAAATGCCGGAATCGTCGAGTACCTGCCCCATATCGTGGGGGTGTACGCCCTTTAGGCCGAAGCTGATGGCGCCACCGCGGTTTTTTGCCGTCGTCGGGCCGAGGATGGTGAGACCGCCGATCTCCTGGAGCTTATCCAGGGCGTAGGCTGTCAGCTCCTGCTCGTGCGCGTGGATGTTTTCCATCCCCACCTCGTTGAGGAACTCGATGGCTGCACCAAGCCCTACGACCTGGCTCGTCATCTGAGTGCCGGCCTCGAACCGGGTGGGAATCTCCGTGAAGGTGGTGTTTTCCATCGTCACCACTTCAATCATCGAACCACCTGTCAGGAACGGGGGCAGCTTCTCCAAAAGTTCCTTGCGTCCGTACATGACTCCCACGCCGGAGGGGCCGCACATCTTGTGGCCGGAGAAACCGGCGAAGTCGACGCCCAGCTCGTGGAAGTTCACGGGCATGTGCGGTACGGACTGGCAGGCATCTAGGACTGTCAGCGCGCCGACGGCCTTGGCACGGCGGACGATTTCTGCCACATCGGAGACAGCACCCGTGACGTTGGACTGGTGAGTAAACGCAACAACCTTGACCGAATCATCCAGCTCAAGCGAGTCCAGATCAATCCGTCCGTCAGGAGTGGCCTTGTACCACTTCAGCGTTGCGCCCGTGCGCAGGCACAGTTCCTGCCAAGGAACAAGGTTGGCGTGGTGCTCGAGCTCGGTGATGACGACGGTGTCGCCCTCCCCTACGTAAAGATCGCCCGCACGCTTGTCGGAGAGGATGAACGCAATCTCATTGAGCGCTTCCGTGGCGTTCTTGGTGAAGGCGATCTCCTCGCCATCGGCACCGACGAAGGCCGCGATGTTGTTGCGTGCAGTCTCGTACGTATCCGTCGCATCCTCGCCGAGAGCGTAGGCGCCACGGTGAACAGGTGCGAAATTATGCAGAACGAACCCCTCCTCTGCACGCCAGACGCGTTCGGGGCGCTGGGAGGTAGCACCGGAATCGAGGTACACGAGAGGTTTACCGTCCCGAACGGTACGGGACAGAATCGGGAACTCTGCACGTACCTTCTCTACATCCAGTTTCCCTTCCGGGGTGAGGAATTCGCTCATTTGTTGCGCACTCTTTCTAATAGGTGGTTAATCGTCCACGCGCGACATCTCGCACGATCTAAAACAGGACGCGTGGACGTGAATGGGCGCCGGGAGAGTCGCCGACGCAATTCCGGTTTACTTGACGTACTTCTCGTAGCCCTCGGCCTCGAGCTCATCGGCGAGCTCCGGACCACCGGAGTGGATAACCTGGCCATCAGAGAATACGTGAATGTGCTGCGGCTTAACGTAGTCAAGGAAGCGCTTGTAGTGGGTAATCATGAGGATGCCACCACCGGTGCGCTCCTGGTAACGGTTAATGCCCTCGCTCACGATGCGCAGCGCATCGACATCCAGACCGGAGTCGGTCTCATCGAGGACGGCGAACTTGGGGGCCAAAAGACCGAGCTGGAGGATCTCGTGGCGCTTCTTCTCGCCACCGGAGAAGCCCTCGTTGATGGAGCGCTCGTTGAAGGACTTATCAATCTTCAGCTCTTCCTGAGCCGACTTTACTTCCTTCATCCAGTCGCGCAGCTTCGGTGCCTCGCCGCGAACGGCAGACACGGAGGAGCGGAGGAAGTTCGATGTGGAGACACCAGGAACCTCAACCGGGTACTGCATAGCTAGGAACAGACCAGCGCGAGCGCGCTCGTCCACCTCCATATCTAGCAGGTTGCGACCGTCGAGAAGCACCTCACCACTGGTGACCTCGTAACGGGGGTGCCCAGCCAGGGTGTAGGCCAGGGTGGACTTACCGGAGCCGTTCGGCCCCATGATTGCGTGGGTTTCACCGGAAGAAAGGGTGAGGTTGACGCCCTTGAGAATTCCCTTGGGCTCAGTCTTGCCGTCCGTGGACAAAACGACGGCGTGGAGATCCTTGATTTCCAACGTGCTCATTACTTTTTACCTTTTCGTTGTAGCTTCTGTTGTTGCTTTTCAGTGCTTTGTATCGGGGCTGCCCGGGTGCTGCGTGAAGCCTCTGTTTCGCGTTCTGTGCGTGCTTCACGCGCGCCAGGCGATGGGCCTGGAGCTAGAGCTCGAGGCCTTCCAGCTCTTCCGTGATCTTCGCCTCGAGCGTCTCGCGCACGTCCTCAACAGGAATGCGGGCGATGACCTCGGAGAAGAATCCGTGGACGATGAGCTTGCGGGCGATTCCCTCTGGGATGCCACGGCTCATCAGGTAGAACAGCTGTTCGTCATCGAACCGGCCGACCGTAGCGGCGTGGCCGGCACCGACAATGCTGCCGGTTTCGATCTCCAGGTTCGGCACGGCATCTGCACGCGCACCCTCGGTAAGGACGAGGTTGCGGTTAGCCTCATACGTGTCAGTGCCCTGAGCGTTGTGGCGAATGAGCACATCACCAATCCATGCGGTACGGGCATCGGGAGTGCGGGTGGACTTGTCACCCTGCAAAGCGCCCTTGTACAGCACGTTGGAGCGACAGTTCGGCTGACTGTGGTCAACGAGCATGCGCTGCTCGAAGAACTGGCCGTCGTCGGCAAAGTACACACCGAGAAGCTCGGCATCGCCACCGGGGGCGTTGTACTTCACGCGGGGCTGCAGTCGAACGACGGAGCCGCCGAAGAGTGCGACGTTGTGGCGCAGCACGGCATCGCGACCGAGTTCTGCAACCTCCGCGCCCACGTGTACAGCATCGTCATCCCAGTCCTCGTGGACAACAACGGTGAGGTTGGAGTTATCGCCGAGGAGATATTCGTGATTATCCGCCAAGGTGCCGGTGCCCACGGTGTGGATCTGCACGGAGGCGGAGGCTCCATCCCCCACCTCAACCACTATGTTGCCGAAGGCGGTGACATCGGGCCCGGTGCCGGTGATCGTGATCACCACGGGCTCCGTGTTCGTCGAGTTCTTGGCGAAAGTGACCACATGGCCTTCCGTGGACGAGGTCCACGCCTGCGCGGCGACCCGGTCAACACCACCGCCGGTGCGGCCAATGCGCTTATCGTCGCGCGCCACCTTCTCGTAGCTCACGCCCTCTGCCCCAGCGGGGATGTCCACGGTCACGTCAGCGGGGACGGCCTTACTGAAGGTGCCGTCGTGAAGTCCACGGAGACGACGCAGCGGAACGTAGCGCCAGACCTCGTCCTTGACGTGGGGAACCGGGAAGTCATCGACGTTGAAGGACGCGAAGAGATCGCCCTTGTTGTCGTGCACTGTTGATGCTTTATCAGCCATTGATTAACCCACGGATCCTTCCATTTGCAGTTCGATAAGACGGTTGAGCTCCAGCGCGTACTCCATTGGGAGCTCCTTTGCAATGGGCTCGACGAAGCCACGGACGATCATCGCCATCGCCTCGTCCTCCGCGAGTCCGCGACTCATGAGGTAGAACAGCTGATCCTCGCTCACCTGCGATACCGTCGCCTCATGTCCCAACGAGACGTGATCGTTGCGGATGTCGTTGTAGGGATACGTATCGGAGCGGGAAATCTCGTCCACAAGCAGCGCGTCACATTCCACGTTGGATGTGGAGTGGTGCGCATTGGAGTTGATCTGCACCAGTCCACGGTAGGCAGCGCGGCCACCGGAACGGGCAACGGACTTACTCACAATGTTGGAGGAGGTGTGCGGAGCAAGGTGCACCATCTTGGCACCTGTGTCCTGAATCTGACCCTCACCTGCGAACGCAGCGGACAAAACGGAGCCGCTGGCGTATTCGCCGGCGAGCCAAACAGCCGGGTATTTCATGCACACCTTGGAGCCGATGTTGCCGTCGACCCACTCCATCGTGCCGCCAGCCTCACAGCGGGAGCGCTGGGTAACAAGGTTGAGCACGTTGTTGGACCAGTTCTGAATGGTCGTGTAACGGCAGCGTGCGTTCTCCTTGACGATGATCTCCACCACTGCGGCGTGCAGCGCATCTGCCTTGTAAATCGGGGCGGTGCAGCCCTCGACGTAGTGGACGTAGGCACCTTCGTCAACGATGATGAGCGTGCGCTCGAACTGCCCCATCGACTCGGTGTTAATGCGGAAGTAGGCCTGCAGCGGAATCTCCACGTGAACGCCCTTGGGGACGTAGATAAAGGAGCCACCGGACCACACGGCCGCGTTCAGAGCAGAGAACTTGTTGTCGCCCGCGGGGACGACAGAGCCAAAGTACTCCTTGAACAGCTCGGGGTACTCACGCAGACCCGAGTCCATATCCAGGAATACAACGCCCTTTTCCTCTAGATCCTCACGAATCTGGTGGTAAACCACCTCGGACTCGTACTGAGCCGCAACACCGGCTACGAGGCGCTGCTTCTCAGCCTCGGGGATACCGAGCTTGTCGTACGTATTTCTAATGTCTTCTGGTAGTTCTTCCCAGCTAGCAGCGGGCTTTTCGGTAGAGCGTACGAAGTACTTGAACTCGTCAAAGTCAATAAAGGAGAGATCCGGACCCCACTTAGGGATCGGCTTCTTCTCAAAGATATCGAGCGCCTTGAGACGCTGCTCGAGCATCCACTCCGGCTCACCCTTCGTAGCTGAGATGGTGCGGACAACCTCCTCATTCAGGCCCTTTTTAGCGGCCTGTCCAGCGACGTCCGAATCGTGCCAGCCGTAGCTGTACTTGGACGACATGGACTGGATGATTTCATCATCCGACATCTTTTTATCGGTTGGTGCCGTCACGCGTTGCTCCTTCTATCAATCGGTGTTATCGGTATGTTGGTCGTACAGATTCCGTTGCCATCAGCAATCGTCGCCAGTGGTTGTACGTGCTGGCCGAGGATCCGGGAGACAATCTCCCGCTCAGCCGCGCACAGCTCAGGAAATTCGGAGGCCACCTCTGAAATGGGGCAATGATGCGTACACAGTTGCACGCCCGCCCCGTTCTCCTGGACCTCAGCCGCGTAGCCGTGCTCTGTCAGCCGCTCAGCCAGTCGCCCGGCGAGCTCCTCTACTTCAACTGGAGAAAGCCCACCTTCTGTCGAGGTCTGTTCTTCCACGGTTTGGAGGATGTCCTCGATTCGCTGTCGGGCAAACAGCATGATGGCGTCCTCGCCACCTGTCTGTCTCAGCGCGCGTAGGGCATGAACAGCCAACTCGTCGTATCCATGGCCGAACTGCTCACGTCCCTTGGCAGTCAAGATAAACTTCTTCGCAGGACGCCCCCTGCCACGCGCCTTCTTAATCCGCTCCGGTGCCGTTTCGACGAGACCTTCCTCCTCGAGGGGGTCGATCTGCCTTCGTACACCGGCCGCAGACATGGAAAGCCGTTCAGCGAGGTCCGTGGCTGCAAGCGGACCATCCTTCAGTAACAAGTTGAGGATCGCTTCCCTTGTGTCCACTGTTCCTCCTTCCAACCGACTCGACGGCCAACAAACAATTTAGCAACAGTTGTGTTTTCTAAATTAGTGGCACATACCAATGTACATTCTTCTGGGTATCTTTCCAACAGCCACACCGGAAGTCCTTTCAATCCTCCCCAAATTCGGCGGTTGAGCCTATAACGCGTCGCAAACCATATCGAGACTATGACCGGTTCCGACCACGGAATGGTCGAATTTGCCCCTTTCCCACGTCCATAATGCTTCAGCCACCACACCGTGAACCCCCGCGCCCCGCTCGGCCTTACGAATTGGCACACCGCACGCACTAAAATGAGACGAACCACGCGCCCACGATGCACGCGCGCCCCCGCCGTAATAGTTATAGCGGTAACGGAATACAACGGATGACAACGTAGCAACAACGAGACTCAGAAGGGAGGAGCCATGCCTGAACGCCCGGGCATCTTTGCCGGCCTTATGCCCCGCATGGGAGAACCGGGAAGCCGCTCTACTCTCCTCCACGGCGAGGGAAACACGCGTATTCCCGACCGCCCGAGACTCTCCTACCTGGATCTCACCCGTTTCGGGCAGCTGCGTTGGCTCGGCACGCTGGGTACTATTCTCATCTCGCTTGGCGGGCTGGGTGCAGGTGCGTTGCCAGTGGTGGACAACCCGTATGCGCGTCTCCCCTTCGGTCAGCTAATGAGCCGAATGCTGCAGACATCGTCTGTCATCGTGTTGGTGGGCGTCGGCCTCCTCGTCTTAGCGTGGGTACTCATGGCGCCGTATGTGGGCGCATCGCGGGAGAAGAACATCACTGGCGCGCCACTGATTACGCTGTCCACTCTGCGCCGGACCTGGGTGGCGTGGGTTATCCCCATCGTCATCACTGCCCCCTTGTTCACGCAGGATATCTATTCCTATCTCGCCCAAGGTGCGATCGTCAGCTATGGCCTCGACCCGTATTCCGCAGGTCCCGTCCAGATCCTGGGTCCGGAGCACCACCTCGCCCGGTCTGTGCCCTTTATCTGGGCGAACTCCCCCTCACCGTATGGCCCCATCGCACTGGGCATTGCCGCCGTCATTAACATCGCGACGGGCGAATCCATCTTCTTTGGTGTACTTGCCCACCGAATCGTCTCCGTCCTCGGGCTCATCGCCGCAGGCTGGGCAGTGACAAAACTCGCGAGGCGCTGCGATGTTCGCTCGCAGAAGGCGGTCTGGCTGGGTATCCTCAACCCGCTCGCAATTCTCCACCTCATCGGTGGCATCCACAATGAGTCGATCATGCTGGGATTGTCGCTCGTGGGCATGGAGCTTGGCCTGCGTGGGGTCGATGCCATCCGCGACGCACGCATTGCGCGCATGTCTGCCCTTTCCTGTGGACAGCCCAACGACTCGGCCGGAGGCGGTGCGGTTAAGCACTCCCAGGGCGACACATCAGGTTCTGCCTCGTCTTCTGCTACCTCGTCTTCAGTTATCTCCTCTTCTGCTACCACGTCTTCAACCCCGCCGTCCCATCTCTCGTCCTTCGCCTACCGTGGTTGGGGGCTCATCATCGCCTCGGGTGTCCTCATCTCGATGGCAGGAATGGTCAAGGTTACAGGCTTCATCGGTCTCGGGTTTGTGGGCATGGCGCTCGCCCGTATGACCTACCGGACGCAGGAGGAACAGCTAAAAAACGACACACGCGCAACTACGGATGCCGCAGTGAGCGCCAAGAAGTTGAGCCAGCTGGAACGTGAACGGCCCAATAACCGGTGGAGCCTCAACCACTGGTTCCACATCATCCGCGCCATTGCGATTCAGGTAACAGCGCTGGTCCTCACTGCTGTTGTCGTAGGAGCTCTAACCGGGATCGGCTTCGGCTGGGTGACCGGACAGGGCGGTGCTGCCACCATCCGTTCGTGGATGTCCATCACCACGGACCTCGGAGTCATCAGTGGCTGGGCCGGTATGCTCCTGGGGCTCGGCGATCACACCGAGATGATCTTGGTTATCACCCGGGGCATTGGCATCACCATCTCCTTGGCCTTCATGGTGCGCATGCTCATCGCCACATTCCGTGGCACCATCAACCCTGTCGGTGGCTGCGGCGTGAGCACCTTTCTCCTGGTGGTTCTGTTCCCCGTCGTCCACCCCTGGTACATGCTCTGGGCTATTCTGCCACTGGCAGCCTGGGCTAACCAGAATCTCTTCCGCTACGCGGCCATCGGTTATTCCTCCGTTATGTGCTTCTTCGTGCTCCCCCGCGGACTCGCCCTCCCCCCAGGCACGATTCTCAGCATCTACGTCGCTTCCCTTCTCGCTTTCCTTACGGTCATCGTGGCCCTCCTCGTCGCCCGCAACAAGCTCTACGGCCCACGGGTCTAGCATCACCTGCCCCGCTCCTCTCTCCTGATCTGGTGTCTTTGCTTGTCGACGCCCGCCCCTCCGGTTTTCTTCCACCTTTCGGTGGAGCTGCTCGAGCTCCCCTGTTACGGCCCTCACATGCCAACCGCCTACAATAGCGGGAGGTTATGGGGAGCCACGGCTCCCGCGAGTCACACCTCAGCCCCAGCACTGGCGGGCTGAAGGACGACATACTTTCGGTTGAATACACGGCCATGGATACGCGCAGCCACGGTCGACATTGGTTGGAGAGGTCATTGTGAGCAACACACCCACATCTGGTGCCCCCGCGGCGGTAGAGCTGCGACACGTCACAAAAAGGTTCGGCGCAACCACTGCGGTGAACGATCTCACACTCACCATTCCCCGTGGCCAGGTAACCTCGCTCCTCGGGCCAAACGGTGCCGGTAAAACGACAACGATCGAAATGTGCGAGGGCTTCCTCACTGCAGATGAGGGAACCATCCGTGTCCTCGGACTCAATCCGGTTTCCGACCAATCCGATTTACGCAGCCGCGTGGGCATCATGCTCCAGGGCGGCGGCGCCTACCCGGGCATTCGCGTCGGGGAGCTGCTTCGCCTTACCGCCAGCTACGCCAAGAAGCCGCTCTCAACGGAGTGGCTTCTGGACCTCGTCGGACTGCGCGACCACGAGAAGACCACGTACAAGAGCCTTTCTGGTGGCCAACAACAACGGCTTTCTCTAGCCTGTGCCCTCGTCGGGCGGCCCGAGCTCGTGTTCCTCGATGAGCCCACAGCGGGGCTCGATGCCCAAGCACGGCGGCTTGTGTGGGAACTCATTGACGCGCTCAAGAATGACGGCGTGAGCATCGTCTTGACCACGCACCATCTTGATGAAGCAGAAGCCCTCTCGGATAACGTTTTCATCATTCAAAAGGGCTCGCTCGTTGCCGCCGGCAGCCCTGCGGAGCTTTCCCGTACTGCACGTGAACAGGCCGCTCCCCACGTACGGCTGGTCATTGATGCACCCAGCGACACCGAAAACCTTGCTGAGCGTGCAACAACCAACGGCATGAGCCTTACCACCGCCCAGTTTGCAGAGGTCTCGGATCCTGCCCGCGGAGTTACTGAATACTCCGTCGCGTGTGAGCCCACCGCTCGTGCCTTTGCTGTACTCGCCACGAGCTGCGCCGACCTGAATCTGCCACTCGTGGAGATCTCTGCTGCGACCCCAACCTTGGAAGACATCTTCCTGGACATCACTGGAAAGGATGCCAACTAGCAATGACTACGCCCTCGTCTTCCGCTTCGCCTTCCACTCGTTTCCCTGCTGGCACCTTTACCCCTGCACCAGGCTCCGCAGGCACTGCAAGGATGCTTATGCACCAGGCACGTATGGAAGCCACCCTTATCCTCCGACACGGTGAGCAGCTTCTCCTGTCCTTGATCATCCCGGTGCTCTCACTGGTCGGTCTGGCTTTCTTCCCCGTACCAGGCATCGACAATCCACTTCAGCTTGCTGTTCCGTTTGCGTTGGCGCTGTCTGCTCTGTCCGCAGGTTTTACTGGCCAAGCCATTAGCGTTGTTTTCGATCGACGCTACGGCGCACTCAAGCGCATCGGCGCCTCGGGGGTCCCGAAGAACATCATCATCGGCGGGAAAATTCTCGCTGTCCTCATCGTCAGCGTGATTCAGTCCGTTCTCATCGTCGCCATCGCCCTCGCACTCGGTTGGCGCGCCCCTCTTGTCACCTTCCCCATTGCTCTCGTCTTTACCCTCGTTGGCCTGTGGGCTTTTATTTCCTGGGGTCTCCTCTTCGGTGGAACGACGAGCTCGGAAATCGTCCTCGCCGTTGCGAACCTCATCTGGTTCATTCTTCTGGGTGCTGCCGGTGCTGCCGCTGTTGCCTTCGGCCCGGGGGTTCCTGCTGTGCTCACCGCAGTGCCCTCGATTGCGCTAACCGACGCCCTGTGGCAGGCAACCCAAGGAATCTTCCCGCTGCCCCACATTATTTCGCTCATCATCTGGGCCGTCGTAGGGACCGTGCTTGCCAATCGTTTCTTCTCCTTCACCTACAAGCGGTAGCGTTTTGCCTCCGCCTTTAGTTGTAGTAGTCAAACAATCAGCAGGCTCACGCGAAAGCGGTAAAAACACCGCTCTCGCGTGAGTTTTCTGTTTTGGCGACACGCCAGTCCGAAAACGAGACCCAATTCCCCACTCGGTACCGTCTCCGTCTAAAGTTTAGGTTATGTCTGTAGCAGAAACGGCTAACCACAATACCTCGCTGCGCTCCGCGCGTAACCAGCGCAACGCGGCCTTTGGTGTCCTCGCCGGTCAAAGTCTCATTACCCTCACCGGATCCATTGTTCGCGTAACGGGTTCAGGCCTCGGCTGTGACACCTGGCCCAACTGCCACCCAGGGTCGCTAGTGCCGGTCCCCGGTGCTGCCCCGTGGATCCAGCAGCTCATCGAGTTCGGCAACCGAACGCTTACAGTCGTTCTCGTCGTCCTGACGATTTGGCTGCTCATTGCTGTGTACAAGGCCGGACGCCGCCAGTACATCAAGGTCCTCGCGTGGATTCAGCTCATCGGTGTCATCGTCCAGGCTGTTATCGGCGGTATTTCCGTCCACGCGGATCTTCGCTGGTACGCCGTGGCCCTCCACTTCCTTCCCTCCGTTCTCCTCGTTTTCTTCGCGGCACTCACATGCGTTCGCGTAATGGAACCCGACAACGGTGTGGATCAACGCGAATACCCGCGGGCCATCCAACGTCTTGCGCTCGGTGCAGCCATCGCGCTCGCACTCGTTCTCTCCACCGGAACGATGGTTACCGGTGCAGGCCCGCACGCCGGTGATGATAACGACGGAATGAAGGGTCGCCTCGACGTTGACATTGAGTGGATGGCACATATCCACGCCGGTACGATGTACCTCTTCCTCGGACTGATCATCGGCTTGCTGGCAGCTATTTACGCTACAAAGACGACCTCCGCGGTCGCCCGTAAGTACGCTATCGGCCTCGTGATTATTTGCGTACTGCAGGCGCTCGTCGGAATCATACAGGTTAACCTTCAGGTTCCGCGCTGGACAGTGCCGATCCACGTGTTCCTAAGCTCCATCGTGACCGCGTTTACTGGATTTGTGTATGCCCACGGAATTTCCCGCGTCAGCCCCTCTCAGGCGCGAAGTGGTGCAGACCTCCAGCAAAATGGAACGGTGACCAATGACACGCCGTCCCTCACCCCCGAGAGGTAAAAAGCACAGTACCGTAGAAGGCATGCGTGCAATAGTTATAGAACAAACCGGTGGCCCGGACGTACTCACACTGTCCGAGGCCCCCATTCCCCAGCCAACTGATGACCAGGTCCTGATCAAGGTCGATGTGGCTGGGATTAACTACATCGACACCTACTACCGATCCGGTATTTATCACGCCGGTCTTCCATTCATCCCAGGCCAGGAAGGCACCGGAAAGGTAGTTCAGGACCCACACGGGGAGATTGCGGAGGGCACCGTCGTCGCCTGGTTTACTGCTCTTGGCTCCTATGCGGAGTATGTCTGTGTTCCCCGCAACCGCATCGTCGCTGTACCGGACAACATTGATCCGACCGTAGCAGCGTCTATGTTGCTTCAGGGTGTCACCGCCCACTATCTCACCGATGGCGTCTACCACCTCGACGAGAATTCCACCTGCCTCATCACGGCGGGCGCAGGCGGTGTCGGACTCCTGGCAACACAATTCGCCGTCAGCATGGGGGCCACTGTTTACTCGGTGGTGTCCTCCGATGAGAAGGAGGCACTTGCCCGTGAGGCAGGTGCTACCGAGGTATTCCGCTACAGCGAGCAGCTCGCAGAAAAGGTTCGCCGCTACAACGGTGGAGTCGGCGTGGACGTTGTCTACGACGGCGTTGGCAAAGACACCTTCCACGAGTCCCTAGAGGTCGTCCGCCCACGTGGAACCGTTGCCCTGTTCGGTGCGGCGTCGGGTCCCGTCGAGCCCATTGACCCCCAGCTCCTCAACACACACGGTTCTATTTACCTCACTCGCCCGTCCGTCAGTGCCTACATTGCAACAGACGACGAGTTCGCGATGCGTTGTCAAGCCGTGACAAAGGCTGTCGCCGCCGGCACGCTTAATATCCGCGTCGGAGGTGTCTACCCGTTGGAGGAGGCTGCGCGTGCACACACCGATCTCCAGAGCAGGAAGACGACCGGTTCTATTGTTTTGCAGGTGAGTGACCACTGACGACTGATTGGCACGCTGCAGACTGCTACGTCCCCGGCAAATGGCACATCCCCTGTTCCGATGCTGCAGAAGGAAAGAAGAAAACCACAACCCGCCTTCTCAAGCAGTACAACGAGCTCGCGAACACCGATCCCGAGCGCGCACAGGAGATCCTGCGGGAAATCCTTCCAGAGGATTCTGCTGTTCCGCTCGCATTCGCGCCGATTCAGATTGAATACGGATTTAATACTCGCTTCGGCGAGCGATGCTTCCTCAATTACAACTGCGTCATCCTCGATACGGTTGAGGTGACAATCGGTGCCCGCACGCTCTTCGGCCCCGGTTGCCAAATCATCTCCGTGGAGCACCCCGTTAATGACATGGAGATGCGGAAAGCCGAATGGGAGCGCGGTCGCGCCGTCCACATCGGCGATGACTGCTGGTTCGGAGCAGGCGCTATGGTCATGCCCGGCGTCACTGTAGGAAACAGATGTGTTATCGCTTCTGGGTCAGTAATCACCAAGGACATCCCCGACGACAGCCTCGTTGCTGGCGTCCCCGGGACTGTCAAGAGAAAGCTCAACCAAGAAGGCGATGCGCTCGAGCGGCTCGACATTGTCGACCCGGAGGATCGAGCTACCCTCGAATAGATTTCAACCCCGCAGCATGACGTGATTGAGCATGCGCGGGGTTTTCTCTTGTCTTAGGCCATGCAGTATCGCAGACCCAACCCGTTAAGCAGAAGTTGCTTAGAAGATTTCCCGGTGGAAAACCGTTTAGAACATTTCCATCAGCGACGGCAGGAATACTGCGTCGAGTGCTAGTCCGATAAACACGGTGGCAAGGTACACATTGGCAAGCAGGAAGAGCTGGAAAGGCCGGACAGTCTGGCCTTCCCGCACACGCATATGCAGCTGCCAGGCACGGAAGATGAACAAAACGCCACCGACAACAGCCGCAACCAGGTAAAGCAACCCTGCAGCTGGGGTGAGGAACAGCGTGGTGACAACCGTCGCGACCGTGTAGATGAGGATCGCGCGCGTCACGGCTGCAGGTTTGGCTACCACCGGAAGCATAGGTACGCCGGCCACCTTGTAATCGTCGCGGTACTTCATGGCGAGAGCCCAGGTATGCGGCGGAGTCCAGAAGAAAATAACGAGGAACAGGACAATTGCCTGCCACCAGTTGGCTGCCCCTTGCGTATTGTCCACAATGACAGCCCAGCCGACCATGACAGGCATGCATCCAGCAGCACCACCCCAGACGACATTCTGGGAGGTGCGACGCTTAAGCCACTTCGTGTAAATGCAGATGTACCAAAAGATAGTGAGGAGGATGAAAACTGCGGCCAACAGCGAATGTGCAAGGAACCAGAGAATAAAGCACGAACCGATAGTGAGACATACCGCGAAAATGAGAGCCTGGTTCTTCCCCACCGCATGTTTGGGCAGCGGGCGTCCTACTGTTCGCCGCATCTTCTGGTCGATGTCATAATCGGCCACCATATTTAATGTATTGGCAGCACCCGCGCCCATCCATCCACCGATGAGTGTAAGAATGATTAGCCCCAGGTGAACCGTTCCTCGGTCGGCTTGGAGCATGGCGGGGATAGCCGCGATAAGTAAGAGCTCGATAACCCTGGGTTTAGTCAGGGCGATGTAAGCTTTCACTCTCTCCACGAATAATTCCTCCAACCGGTATCGTTTGGTATGCGTTAATACTATCGTTCGATTGAAGGTAAATCGCAATTACCCGTAGATCCGTTTACCCCCATAAACGATTAGAGGGTACAAACTACACCCCTTGTTGAGGTATAGAGCAAGCGACAAGCTTCTCCAGCGTCGCTACAAAACCCACATCACTGTGTAACCAGACCGGATGCTGACGGATTCCAAGCGGGTACTGTACATGCCCACTGCACGGCATTATGCATCGGTACCTCACCTCATAGGTAGGCTACGGCATTTCAATAGATCTACTTCCGGTACCCACAATCTGTGCACTGCGTCGTTCGCCGAGTGCTGTAGCGCGGAACACACCATCAATTTTTCGTGATGTTCACTAAACTCCTGAAAAATGCCCCCATTTGGGACGATATTTACCTGCGTACGGTGTACGAGTTTTACCAAAAGTGACTGAAAGGCACTACTCAATATGCAACTAATACCCCAGCGCACAAGGTGGCGCAACAGCAGCAAGGTGCGATTGGATGAAACTGTTGGCAATAACGCCCCTCAGAGCTAAAAAATCCGGCTAAGCTGGTGTACGAAACTATCCACCTAATCAGGAATTGAGGAACACACGTGACCGACCTGAACCTGTCACCTGAACTGCAAGCAAAGACTGCACGCAACTATCCCTCTGATTGGACTGACCTGGACACGCAGGCCGTAAACACGGCGCGAGTTCTCGCAGCTGACGCAGTGCAGAACTGCGGTTCTGGTCACCCCGGCACCGCCATGAGCCTTGCCCCGCTGGCTTACACCCTGTACCAGCGCGCCATGGTTCATGATCCGGCAGATGACCAGTGGCTTGGCCGAGACCGGTTCGTCCTTTCTTGTGGCCACTCCTCCCTTACCCAATACATCCAGCTGTACTTCGGCGGTTTCGGCCTCGAGATGGAAGACCTCAAGGCTCTCCGCACCTGGGGCGCAAAGACCCCTGGTCACCCTGAGTACCGCCACACCAAGGGCGTGGAAATCACCACCGGCCCGTTGGGCCAGGGTCTCGCCTCTGCTGTAGGCATGGCAATGGCAGCTCGCCGTGAACGCGGCCTCCTCGATCCCGATGCCCCGGCAGGAGATTCGCCCTTCGATCACTACATCTACGTCATCTCCTCCGATGGCGATATGCAGGAAGGTGTAACCGGCGAGGCATCCTCCATTGCAGGTACGCAGAAGCTCGGTAACCTCATCGTTTTCTGGGACGACAACAACATCTCCATCGAAGACAACACCCAGATTGCTTTCACCGAGGATGTCGTTGCCCGTTACAAGGCCTACGGCTGGCAGACCCTCGAGGTGGAGTCCGGCGAGGACATCGTCGCCATTGAGAAGGCAATTGAGGAAGCCAAGGCAGACACCACCCGCCCGTCCTTCATCCGCGTTAAGACGGTCATTGGCTACCCGTCCCCCGGCAAGATGAACACCGGCGGTGTCCACGGTGCTGCCCTGGGTGACGACGAGGTCGCTGCCACCAAGAAGGTTCTCGGCTTCGACCCGGAGAAGCACTTCTACATCGCTGATGATGTCATCGCTCACACGCGCGCCTTGGGCGAGCGTGCAGCTAAGGCACACGACGAGTGGAACAAGAAGTTCGACGAATGGGCAGAGAAGAACCCGGAGCGCAAGGCACTCCTGGATCGCATCACCCACCGCGAGTTCCCCGAGAGCTGGGATGAAAACCTGCCCACCTGGGATGCAGATCCCAAAGGTGTCGCTACCCGTAAGGCTTCGCACAAGGTGCTGCAGGCTCTCGGAGAGACGCTCCCTGAGCTGTGGGGCGGTTCCGCCGACCTCGCAGGTTCCAACAACACGACGATCGATGCCGATGATTCCTTCGGCCCGGAGGAGATTTCCACCGATACATGGACGGCACAGCCGTACGGCCGTAACCTCCACTTCGGTATCCGCGAGCACGCTATGGGTTCAATCCTCAACGGCATTTCCCTGCACGGTCCGACGCGTCCGTACGGTGGCACCTTCCTCATCTTCTCCGATTACATGCGCCCGGCCGTTCGTCTGGCAGCTCTCATGGGCACCGACGCTTTCTACGTATGGACCCACGACTCCATTGGTCTTGGCGAGGATGGCCCGACCCACCAGCCGATCGAACAGCTTGCATCTCTTCGCGCCATCCCGGAGATGTCCATGCTCCGCCCGGCAGATGCGAACGAGACGGCCGCTGCATGGCGCGCTGCTCTTCTGTACCGCGAGGGTCCGAAGGGCATCGCTCTGACCCGTCAGAACGTCCCGGTGCTCGAGGGCACGAAGGAAAAGGCAAAGGACGGCGTGATAAAGGGCGCCTACGTCCTCGTCAAAGGCTCGAAGGAGACCCCGGACATCATCCTCATGGGTACCGGTTCCGAGGTTCAGCTGGCCGTCGAAGCGGCTCAGAAGCTCGAGTCTGAGGGCATCGCAGCTCGCGTTGTCAGTGTCCCCTGCCTTGACTGGTTCGAGGAGCAGGATGCCTCCTACATCGAGGAGGTTCTCCCCGCCTCTGTCAAGGCTCGAGTTTCCGTCGAGGCAGGCATCGCACAGCCGTGGTACCGCTGGCTCGGCACCTATGGCCGTCCGGTATCCATCGAGCACTTCGGTGCATCGGCCCCGTACCAGAAGCTTTACGACGAGTTCGGTGTCACCGCAGATGCTGTGTGCGACGCTGCCAAGGAATCCCTCAACGCTGTAAAGGAAGAAGCATAAATGAACGCAATTGATGATCTGAAGAAGGTCGGCACCTCCACATGGTTGGATGATCTTTCCCGTGACCGTCTTACCTCCGGCAATCTCAAGGAGCTCCTGAGCTCCAAGTCCATCGTCGGCGTGACCACGAACCCCTCTATCTTCGCTGCCGCTATGGGCAAGGGCACCGCATATGATGCCCAGATCAGCGAGCTGAAGGAGGCCGGCTCGAACGTCGACGATAGCGTCTACACCATGGCTATCAAGGACGTTCAAGATGCCTGCGACCTCTTCGCCGATATCTACGAGCAGTCCGGTGGCCAGGACGGTCGCGTCTCTATTGAGGTTGATCCGCGTATCTCCGCTGACCGGGATGCCACCATCACCCAGGCCAAGAACCTGTGGGAGCGCGTTGATCGCCCGAACGCGATGATCAAGATCCCGGCAACGGAAGGCTCCATGCCGGCTATCGCCGACGCTCTCGCCGAAGGCATTTCCGTCAACGTCACACTTATCTTCTCTGTGCCGGTTTACCGCCAGGTTGTCCAGACCTACA